>ENA-OQVM01002147-OQVM01002147.1-marine-metagenome-genome-assembly--contig:-NODE-2147-length-23915-cov-9.474159_pt1 | contig 23915 bp, 27 predicted proteins | sample MGYA00237776_ERZ505498 | MGnify/ENA primary metagenome ERZ505498 (study PRJEB26159, sample SAMN06265151) | marine metagenome | isolation source: Helgoland LTER site | place: Germany:Helgoland, sampling... | reverse complement strand
TAGTTATATTTTGACAAATAACTTGTCAAAAAGTATTTTGATGACAGGTTATTTGTCAAGGGCAGAAATATGCTCCTTATACAATAAGGCTTTTGTATATGTATTTCCCTCTATTGAAGAGGGCTTTGGTATTCCTATCTTAGAAGCCTTTGCCTTGAAAACACCAGTTGTAACTTCTAATGCGGCAGCAATGGTAGAAATTGCAGACGGGGCAGCACAACATTATAACGCAGGGAATTACACTGAATTATTTAAAACTCTTACTAAATTAATAAATTCAAAATCCGAAAGAACTCATTTGATTGAAAAAGGGTCAGAAAGGGTAAAGGACTTTTCTAGAGAAAAGTTTATTAAAGATTACGAACAATTTATTTTAAATAGCGTTAAGAATTAAATGAAACAACCAGCTAAAAGAATACTTCTATTACACAGCTCTAATGATATGTATGGCGCCAGTAGAATTGTGTTACAAGTAATAGATATTTTAATTCAAGCTAAATATGATGTGCATGTTATTTTACCATATAATGGAGTGTTAAATAAGATAATTACAGACAAAGGAGCCTCATGTAGCACATATAATTTAGGGGTTTTTAGAAAAAAATACTTAAACTTAAAGGGCTTATGCAACCGTTTTTTAAAAATTAAAAAGGCCAAAAATTATATCTCCGACTATATTGATAAATATGACATTGATTTATTGTACACCAGCACATCAGTAATTATTTGTGGAGGGTTAGCCGCCAAAAAAAAAGGTATTCTTTCTATGTCCCATATTCATGAAATACCAACTGGCAATAAACTTTACGAAATATTTATTGGCTTGTTTGTGCGATATTTTTCAATAAAAGTCATTGCGGTTTCTAGTAGTGTTGAAAAACACTGGCAACCCTACCTTAAAAAAAACCAACTTGAAAAAGTTTATAATGGTATTGTTTTTCCGATTTCAGACGCCCCCGAAAACATTAAAAGGAAAATTAGCCCAAACGTAACCGTTACATCAATAGCAAGATTGATCCCTTATAAAGGTCATAAATACTTTATTGAAGTGGCAAAAGAGCTATTTAAACTTAATAATCGGTATCAATTTTTAATTGTTGGAAACACTTTTCCTGGTTATGAACCTTATGAACAGGAATTAAAAACACTAGTTGTTAAAAATGATTTACACCAAAACATACATTTTTTAGGATACAGAACAGATGTTGAGTCGATTTTGGCTGAATCCGATTTGTTTTTTCACCCTTCAATAGCCCCAGATCCGCTCCCAACAGTGCTGTTTGAAGCGATTAAAATGAAAGTGCCTTTAGCGGCTACTGACCTAGGGGGTGCTGTAGAAATTTTAGACAACGGTAATTGTGGTTTGTTGGTGCCACATAGTAATCCAAAAAAAGCTGCAGATATGATAAATAATTATTATAAAGACGATAAATTGAAAAAATCAAATACTAAAAAAGCGATTGAACATTCCAACAAACATTTTTCAACTTCACTGTTCAACAAAAACATATTAAATCTTTTTAAAACTACTATTTCATCCAAATGATTCAATCAAGCGACAATACAAACCCTTTAAAAATAGCAATTATCGGTTCAAGAGGTTATCCGTATGTTTATAGTGGTTATGAAACTTTAATTAAAGAACTAAGTGAGCGTTTGACGGAAAGGAATTGCGAAGTAACTGTTTATTGTCATAGAAGCTTGTTTAAAGAAAAACCAGCTATTGTAAACGGTGTAAAATTGGTGTATGTCCCTACTATTGAAACAAAATCGCTGAGCCAATTAATACATTCTTTTTTATCTATATGTCACGCAGTTGTGTCTAATGCAGATGTTATTTTTGCTGTAAATGCAGCCAACGGCCCTTTTGGTTTAATATCAAAAATATTTAGAAAACCAACGGCTATAAACGTGGATGGTTTAGAATGGCTGCGCCCCAAATGGAAAGGCTTAGGCGCTAGATATTTTAAAATAGCAGCTCGGTTGTCAACAATTTTATTTGATCAAATTATAAATGATTCAGAAGAGATGCGTAAGGTATACCTGAATACATTTAAAAAAGAATCAGTAGTAATTGCTTACGGCGCCACAATAAAAAAATCATATGACCCTTCTTTGATTCAACAATGGCTTATTAACCCAAAAGAATATTACTTAGTTGTTGGACGTATGATACCTGACAATAACGCTGATATTATTGTGAAAGGTTTTTTGGCTTCAAATTCAACAAAAAAAATGGTTGTTGTGGGTGATGTTTTTTATAAAGACAAATACGCTGATGAGCTAAAAGCACTAAAAGACGACAGACTTATTTTTACGGGCTATGTTCATGAGCCTGAAGTTTTATCAGCTTTATACCATCATTGCTATATATACGTTCACGGCCATGAGTTTGGGGGGACTAATCCAACGATGATTAAAGCCATGGCCTATGGCTGTGCTATTTTGGCCTTAGATACCGTTTTTAACAAAGAAATGTTGAACAACGATTTATTCGGAATTTATTTTGAGAAAAATCAGACAGCTGTTCGTCAACAAATCAATTATGCAGACCAGCATCCTAAGCAAATTAAAAAATTAAGCGAGAACTCACATCTGGGTATTACAGACAAATACAATTGGGATTGTATAACAGATCAATATTTAAACGTTTTTAGGCAGCTTACAGAGAAATAAAAAAATTGCTTTTTTAGGGATATACTTTATTTAACTCATGTTTTTTTTTAGAATTAAAGTGATAGCTAAGATTGAAATTTACATGAAGGTTGTTAGCGTCTGTGCCAGCGTGATAATAGGGTTCAGTAAAATCTTCTAATTCCCATTGATAATTCAAACTTCTAGAATAAACCACATTAATACGTCCCCAATAATTTTTTATTTTTTTCTGAAAACTAAAATGAATATTAAAATCTTTCCAATAACGCCTAAAATCTTGGGCCTGTTCAAAAGCGGCAATAAAAAAATCATTGTCTTGGTCTATAACCTCAAAAGCAATACCATACTTGTCTAACTTATCTATCATAGAAAGTTCAAAATATTGAGAATTGCTTCCTGGGCCTATTCCAGCACCCATTACCTCTCCATTATTAGTATAGCCGTGTCTAACACGACTATGAATATACCAGCTACCTGCATTTCTTAATAATCTAGACGAGGTTTGCTGCATCCTTGTTCTTTCGTACGAAAACTTATATATTTTACTAGTTGAATTTTTTTGAAAAACTTTGTGAACACCGACCGTATATGCTCTTGCGTGATCAGAGTCTAACATTAAATCTCTTAAATTATATTTGGCATCATTATAGTTTAATTCACCATAAATTTCAGCTTTAGCATCCTGCCACACCCATCTTCCAAAAATTCCCGCTGCCTGATCTCTTTCTATCTCAACAGAGGCGTCATATCTGTCGTTTTTTCTAAAAAGCCCATCAAATACTGGAAAATAATCACGATTTGCTGTTGCAAATTCCCCATACATTTGCACCCATCTAATAAGTCCAAGAGAAAGTCCTTCTATCCATTTAGGGGAATACGTTAAAGTTAAACCTTGGTAAAAACGCCAATCATCATTTTTTGGGATATAATAGTTAGAAATTCCAACTGTTTGAATAGGTACAGGAGGCCTGAACCCAGAACCCTCTAAACGTCCTGTTACTACTTGCCATTCAAAATTCCCAATAAAGGTCTTTATAGGCCTTGTTGTATTAAAAGTAATATGATTAAACCCCTCTGCCTGGTTACTCATCATGATGCTGTTTCTTATAGAGGGACCCCACCAAATATTTTCTGAAGATAACCCTAATGAAAGACCGCTATAATTTAACCTTATGCTAGATTGCCCAAACATAGATTTTTTGTAAGCGTTTTCCCCAAATCGCTCAGGCATGTCAATAAAATTCCAAAGGCTGTTATACCTTCTGGCCCAAATTGCCCCATAATGACTATCGGGAAACCCTTCAAAATTTCTATTTTCAGCATAAACGGATTCCGGCTTAAATTGTATAGACAATGGACCTAGTTCCGCATGAAAACCAAAACTAATTAGCTGTTGATAACCTCTGTTTGGAATCATACTTCCATTATTTCTGCTGTAAGGGTGATGACTACTGTATTCCATTAAAAAATTAACAGGTAAGATTTTTAATGTGCCATGCTTTCCAAAAAAAGTTTTTAATGTAGCTCCATATTCATTGCCGCCAATAAGACTTGAATCTATTTTGACACCTATTTTCCCCGTGTGAATTGGCAATGACGTAAATGAAACGGAAGGGTCAAATTCACCAAGTAATTGAGCTGTTCTAAGGTTTTGTTGAATGAACCTCTCGTTAAGATTAATTGTTTGAGATTGTTTCTCTTGAAAAAAACAAAAGCATAATACTAAGGATAACATGATTCGCATAAAATATTTTTTCATTCAAATTTGATAATACGCACTTTTAAATTATCAAGAGACCAACTCTCATCACATCTTTTGTCATTATCAACGGCATTAGGTTGGTAAAGTTGGTCATAGAAGCGTATGAGTAAAGCATTGCCTGAATGTTCAAAACCTTTTTCAATTGTATATAGTGTAGTACCATCAAAATCAGACTCCAGGCTACACAAACCAGGTAGTAATCGAGATGATCCCTCGCGAGGGAGGTTTTCAGCTGGAAAAACAGCAGGATAAGATTGTTTTAAACACAAGAATGAGTTACAAACACTATTAGAAAAAGAAGTTTCCCAAACACTATTAGGAATCCCCGAATTAGTATCAGAATTTAATTCAAGAAACCAAGCGTCAGGCTGATCAGGATCAATATTGTTAAAATTGCCATCCCAACTATCATGAATATATAAATCAAATGATATATAAATAAAATCGTGAGGGCCAATATTATTTAGGTTGAGGGTAAAGCCATCATTATTATAATTTCCTAGTACAGTAGTGTTGTTATAAGTCATCAATTGAGCGCCGCTAATTTCGTCTAAATCACCACTTTCAAAATCATTATTGTAAAAAAGCTCATTACGTTGAAGTTGGTCTGACTTACTACAAGAGAATAAATTTACCAAAACCAATAAAAATATTTGTTTAGTAACAGTAGCTAAATTCATAAGAGTGTGAAAATACTAATAGTAAAAATAGGCAAAAATTATTAATATGTTTAATTTCACAAAAAATTTGCATCAACTAGCAAAATAATCTACATAAATTGAAAAAAAAAATAACCCGCCGTCCCCTTAAAAAGGTTTTTAACACTATTTTAAAAAGGGTATTCGACATTTTATTTTCTGGTTTTGTTCTTGTATTTTTCCTTTCCTGGATGTTCCCCCTATTTGCATTGATTATAAAGTTGCAAAGTAGTGGCCCAGTCATTTATAAACAACTTAGAGAAGGAAAAGATGGTGTTCATTTCCTTTGTTTTAAATTTAGAACAATGCATTTAAATGGTGAATCTGACTATTCTTGGACAAAAGTAAATGATCCTAGAGTCACAAGATTTGGTGTGTTTTTAAGGAGAACTTCATTAGATGAATTTCCTCAATTTTTAAATGTTTTTTTAGGAAGCATGTCTATTGTAGGACCAAGGCCACACCCAATAAAATTAAATGATTTATATCGGGACCGAGTTGAAAAATTTCCCCTAAGGCATGAGACTAGACCAGGCGTAACAGGACTCTCTCAAATGAAAGGCTACAGAGGTAGTATTACACACTTTCATCAAATAAATTCGCGTGTAAAATTGGATCGATTTTATATTAAAAAATGGACATTTTTATTTGATCTCAAAATTATACTGTTAACAATTCCTGCTACTATTCATTGGGGGTTGTCAAGTAAATAGCGATTTATTATTTTAATAGTTCTTGAACTCCAAAGTAAACTATATTAAATTAGCTTAATCCAACATTTCTTATATTTGAACATTCAACCAATTTAGTTATGAAAAAACTAATCACTCTCTGCGCTTTTTTAGTATTAACTTGTTCAAGTGATTATGAACTTCTTTGTGTTGATGAGGTTAGCTTGTCAACGTTCCCAGCTACTAATGTAACTAGAACATCAGCTACCTTAAATGGTCTTATAAGCACCGCATCAATTAATTGTGACACTGTTAGTACACAAAGACAAGGCTTTGTTTATTCAACACGACGTCAGCCAGTCATAGGAGATATTGAGGTTAACGTGGATGGATTTTATTTAAACACTACAATAGAAAATCTTGAGCCAAACACAGCTTACTATTTTAGAACGTTTGCGATTAACCCTGTAGCTGATCTTTATGCTGATAAAGATAAAGAAATAAGAAGATTTGTGACTCATGTGAATGATATGCCTATAGATTGTGATGTAGTTTATTTAGGCGAAAATGGAACAACCATTAAAGCTTGTGAATCTGCTAATATAGGAGACGTAGGAACTGTTAATGGAGTCGAATATACCGTTGTAAGCGAGCTTAATCTTAGACAGAGAATTATCAATAATGCAGATATTTCTTCTGTATGTACTTCAAGAGTTACAGATATGGAGAAGTTTTTTTATCAAAACGATGTTTTCAACCAGGACATTTCCAGTTGGGACGTAAGTAACGTTATTAGCATGTCTCAGATGTTTGAAGAATCTGTTTTTAATCAAGATATTTCAAATTGGGATGTAAGAAATGTAACTGACATGTATTCAATGTTTAAAGATAACTCAGCCTTTAATCAGCCCATAGGAGATTGGAAAGTTGGCAGTGTGAATAAAATGGGAAGAATGTTTGAAAATAATTCAGCCTTTAATCAGCCTATTGGAGATTGGGACGTAGCCAGTGTTGATGAGATGTGGTACATGTTTTTTAATGCTTCAAATTTTAATCAACCTTTGGGAAATTGGAATGTAAGCGGTGTTAATAATATGTATTCGATGTTTAGCGGGTCTTCATTTAATCAAGATATAGGAAATTGGGACGTAAGTAATGTTTCACAATGCGATGGTTTTAGCTATAACACCCCTCAATGGATACTACCTCAACCTTACTTTACAAGCTGTATACCATAACAATACACCTAAATAAACCATTTTGAAAAAGTTACTAATTATTTTATTATTTATTCCACTAATGTCTTTTGGACAAAACAAAAAAAATGACACTATACATCAAACACAAAACATTAAGTTTAATTACAAATCAGTAATAATTCCTAGTGCTTTTATCGGTTATGGAATAATAGGTATTGATAACGGTGCATTAAAACGATTTAATTATGAAATACAAGAAGATTTACTAGAACAACCGCATAATGAAATTAAAATAGATGATGTTTCTCAATATGTTCCCTCATTAGCTGTGTATGGTTTAAATGCACTTGGAATTAAAGGAAAAAACAATTTTAAAGACAGAACAATTATTTTGGGAACAGCATCTTTAATTATGGGCTCAACAGTTAGTGGAATGAAAAAGGCAACCTCGATTGAACGACCAGACGCTTCGAATAAATCCTCATTTCCATCAGGTAGTACAGCAATAGCTTTTATGGGAGCAGAGTTTCTATTTCAAGAATATAAAGATGTATCAGTTTGGTATGGAATTACTGGCTATTTAGTTGCTACTGGAACAGGTTTTTTAAGAATGCATAATAACAAACACTGGTTTTCAGATGTTGTTACCGGTGCTGGAATCGGAATAGTAAGTACTAAAATTGCCTATTGGATTCATCCGCTTGTTAAAAGAACTTTATTTAAAGATAAAGAAGAGCTTAGCGGAATAGTTATGCCTTTTTACACTGGAAAAGAATATGGATTAGGCCTGTCAATGTCATTCTAAATAGTAAATTATATGAACCACATTATGCAACTTACTAAAACATAATCTTGTAAAAAAGAATGACTAGCGCTTCATTGCACCAGCCATCTCAATATTTGATAAGTTATTTCTAGTTTATCTTATAGCAACTGAAACAATTGTGTTTCCCCAGCCCATTTTTAATGTCATATCTTTGTCAAACATCATTGAAAATGCCTCAATAGTTTTCTCAGCTTTAGAGACTTTTCCAGAAACACGAACAACATCTTGATCTTGATTATAATAATATGAGCCCCAAAGATTTTTTGCGTTGTTAATTATTACAGTCCAATCTCCATCTTTAGAAGGTATTGTAAATAGAGAATAAGCTCCCGCTTTTAATTCTTTTCCTCCAAACACAACATCTTTATAAAATGTGATTTCGGCCGCTTCATTCGCTCCAGTTCTCCAAACCTTTTCAGGCGGCGCTAATTTTACAAGATCCCTCCCTTTTAGTTGAGGGCGGCTATAAATTACTTTTACTATTTTATCTGATATTTTGTAACTGCTAGGAAATGCCGTCATATCCATTGGGCTTTTGTCTAAACTCTTAAACTCTTGTGCAGCTATTTCTAAAGTTCCAACTAATGTAAATGCAAAAACAGCTATTGTTAAAATTGAATTTTTCATATGTATAGGGTTTTAATTATAATTTTTTTATTTGTTAAAGGTATTAAATTTTGTACATATAATATTTGATTATTTTTTATAAATAGAGTGAAAAAATAACATCAAAAAAGCTATATAAATTCAATTATTGATATTACTTTTGCGGCCGATTTATTTTTAATAAAATTATACAATGAAAAATCAAGACAACGGAAATGCCCAATTAAATTCAGTAAGAAATGAATTTAACGACAGAGTCCTAACTAAATCATTTTTAGGAAGAGCTAAAAGAGTTACATGGACGGGCACAAGGAGATTTAGAAGCATCTAAATTATACAAGCTATAGTGTTATAAATAAAGAATAAGCGAATAGTTTTATTATTGCGTATATTCATTATTTAAAAGCGGAAGTGTTTAAGCTGTGCTAATAAGACAATAATTATTTGTATAGTTATAAATTTTATATGTTTAGCATATATTTGCTTTTTTAAATCTTAAAGTCTGTCAACTCCAAATCAAGAAACAGATTAGGTTAGCCTTGAAAAATTCTAAGAATTAACTATGCTTGAATATTACTTTGATTGTCCACATTGTTGGCAAAATCAACTAAAAATGATTGACCCTTCAATAATAAACCAACAATTTATTGAAGACTGTGAGACTTGTTGCAATCCATTAGAGTTTGTAATAAGTGTCAATGACAACTTAATTGAATCCTTCTACGTCTCATCTATTGAACAATAGAGAGCTTTTTATTTAACTTTTCAATTTCTTATATTAGTGTTTAAAAATTAAATTAAGATGAAAAAGATAATATTTCTTGCCTTATTATTACCTTTTTTTGCTTTTTCTCAGCCGAATGCTCTAAAGAAAGAAAAAGTAATGAAAAAAGCTTATTTTGAAAAACAGATAACAGATAACTGGGAGGAGTATAGCAAAGCTTTTGAGTACGCTGATTATGAAAAAATAGCCTCATACTTTACTTTTCCTTTAACATTTTCTCTGCTTGACAATCCTCAAATAATTGCAAATAAAAAAGATCTGATCACTTTTTACAAACAAATGAGAGCTAGTGTTCAAGACGGATATAAGTACAGCCTGCTTGATAAGTCGAGAATAGTCTGGCTATCTAAAGACGCCTACATGTTCGACGCAACATACTCAAGGTACAACGAAAAGTATGAAAAGGTTTTTCAAGGAAGGGGAATTTATATGTATAAAAAAGTAGACAAATCATGGAAAATGTTTTCGGTTTCTTCTTTGCCAATACCAAAAAAAAAGGTTAAAAAAACTAAAAATTAAATATTTTTTATATTCTTAAGTTATTTGCTTAGAAGACATATAATAGGTAAGGACTGAAGCAATCAAAGCGGGAATTGAAAAAATAAAAAAATTAGCGGATAGACTTAATCCCATAGAGATAAAAAAACCGCCAATTAGTGGTGCTAATATTCCACCAACTCTACCCATTCCAATAGCCCAACCAACTCCCGTAGTTTTGAACTCAGTAGGATATAGTCTTGTAGCGACTGCATATAATCCAACAAATCCTCCTTGCAAACTAAACCCCAGCAAAAAATAAACAAGTAGCAAAAGATCTGTTCCTACAAAAAGTTTAAACGATGCCATTAATAAAAAGGTTAGTAAAAGAAAAAATGAGATGGTTTTTTTTAGGCCAATTTTTGAAGAAAAATAACCTTGTAAAACTATTCCAAAAAAAGCACCAACATTAAAAATTGTACCAGTGTAAATAGCTAACTCAATTGATAAGCCTGCATCGGTGGAGAGTTTAGGAATCCAACTAATTAAGAAATACAAACAACCAAAAGCAAAAAAAAGAGCAGCCCATAATTGCAAAGTTGATATTTTATAGTTGTTTGAAAAAAGCTTAGAAACCTGAGAGTTTTTATTTGTTTTTAACTCCATCCTAGGAAGACTGTCCAAAGGCTTAAAATTCATTTTAATTAAAATTTTATTTGCTTTTGCTAACGCATCTTTTGGTTGCTTTTTTAAATAAAACTGAGGCGACTCCGACAAGAAAAAAAAGATTAAAGGTATGGTAAGAAGAGTTGTTAACCCTGCTAGAATAAACATGCTTTCCCATCCGTGTGAAGGTATAACAGCAGCAGCAATATAGCCCGAAACAACGGCCCCCACCGGGTATCCTGAAATAACAAGACTTACCCAAAAATCTTTTGAATTGTTTAAGACATTTTCTGAAGTTAATGTTGCTGTAGTTGCAAGCATGCACCCAATCCCAAGACCACTAATTAGCCTCATAATTATTAGCTGTGTAATGGTTTCGCTAAAAGCCGTTAAAAGAACACTTAATCCCATTATAAACGCACTAGCTAGCATTAGTTTTTTACGCCCAAACCTATCAGCAAATGGTGCCAAGAATATAGCCCCTATCGCCATTCCGACTAAACCTGCGCTAAATACAAATCCAAGTGATTTGGAGCCAAGATCCAAATCTTCGGCAATCGCAGGAGCACAATACGAAACCACAAGAACATCCATTCCGTCTAAAACACTCATTAAGAAACAAATCGCGATTGATAAATATTGAACTTGGGCCATTTTCATTTGACCAACATCATTACTGAAATATTGCAACATATTAATAGATATAATTTTGTTGAATTATGAGATGCAAATATATAAGAAACAACACATTTCCAAACTAATGATCAACATATCTTTACATAAAAAATATTTTTTATCAGAAGGATTAAAGTTGTAACTTGATTGTATGACTAAGAAAATGTTTTACCCTCTCATGCTTCTAATATTCCCATTGATTGGAACGATTTTATCTGATCAAGTTGATTGGGGAATTTTAGACTTTTTAATAATGGGAGTTATTTTACTTTTTGTTGGTATAGCTATAACTGTTGTGTCTCAGAAAATAAAACATCCAAGAAAGAGACTCTTTTACAACCTTGTTATACTGTTTATCTTTTTTTTGCTTTGGGCCGAATTAGCAGTAGGGATTTTTTAAGTGGTAACAATTAAAGAATTTCCTTCAATTAAAGAGCTATAACAATTCAAAGATCCTGAGGATCCAGAGCAATCGTTTGAAGAATAAGAATTCCCATGATCGTTACATCTAAAATTTTCACCATTTAATTCCCATAAATTCCTTGTTCCATTATGTGGGCAAGCGTTACTATACGCCTGAATTGTGTCGTTAGAGATTCTTAAAAAAAGCATTTGTAATCCCAATGAGTAGCCATTCATCCAACCACCAACAGTAGCTAAAGCGCTAAAGTTTGAACTATTTAAGTCAATGGTGTAAACATTTCCGTCTTGAACAAATCCAACACCATCGTTATCGCCCCCACTATTTGGGCCGTCATTTTGTGCTTCGTCAGTAGAGCACGCTTCTAAAAAAGAAAGCCCAAAAAAGGCAAAAGCTACAGTAGGACAAACTTCCTTTAAAAATTTTCTTCTAGTTTTCATATAATTTGATTTTTAAAATACTCTTAAAATATTAAATCCAAAAAAGACATCACCCTTAAGCCAATCTCCTTCTGCCATTGTTAAAACACCAGCTTCATCAGATGCTTGCGTGTTTGAAAACAACAATTGGAAGACATGCCCACCAGTTTCCATATCAATACCCAGACTAAGAACATTTTTTTCAGTAGAGCTACTTAATCTATTTAAATGATGAGAGTAGTCAATGTTAAAGGAACTTCTTTTAGATATTTTTAATCTGCTTCCAGTGTTTAATATATAATTATAATCTGTTTTAGATTGTGTCGTTAAAAAATTATGCTTAACAACAGAAGGAGATAATTGTAAAGAAAAATTATCACTGAACCTTCTTGAGATAAGTAGCTGAGAAATATAAACATACCTTTCATTAAAGTTTAGATTAGGATATATATTCTCATCCAAAGACGTATCTAGATTAATGCTATTATAACCAACTATAGAAACTGGAAATGTGCTTGTTTGTTTTTTGATCGCATATTTCACATGAATATTATAGGTTTTTTTGAAAGATTCACGACTAAAACCGACTTGAACTTCATTTAATAAGCCATATAACATTTCAATTTTGGTATTGGCATAATCCAACCCAAATAACGAGCCTATACCACCCTTTATTGCTCCGAACCTGTGACCAACATACAGATATAAATCACCTTTTCCAGCTAACTTGGTTGACTGATTATTAACCACTTTCATTGCTTTAAACGCCGGCATCTCAAATGTGTTTTTATAGTCAGACTCTGAGGTTATTTCATCCAAAAGAGTGTTTTGACTAAAAGCAAAACAACCGAACAAAAAGGTTATAACAAAACAATATAATTTATTCATCATCTAACAATATACAGTTTATTAATTTATATTCCTCAAACAAATCATCGTAGCCTAAATAAATTCCTTTTAAGAAAACTAAATCACCTTTTTTGATATTACTAAAACTCTGACTTTCTGACTCAAGATACTGTACGCTAATCACGCTTTCTAACTCAAGCTCTTTGCCTCTAACTGCCGTAACAGAGGCTTTTAAAACAACTACTGAGTTTTCTACAATATTTGCATTAATAAAACTAGACACCTCGCCAGAGAATACGGCGACTTTTTCAGAAACTGGCACTTCTTTTTTGTAAGCAAAATTTATTAAAAACAGCAAGGAGACTAAAAAGAATCCAACTGTTAATAAGGTCCATTTATAGTTTCTCAACAAGATCATATTCTACTGTAATATTAATTTCTTTTGATATTTTGTTTCTAACAACTTTTGGAATCTTGATATCAAAATCACTAGCTAACACATTAAAATTTGTTTTTAAGGACAGCCCTTCTTTTATTTTACTCAAACGACAAGCAACAGCAATCTCTTTCTCAATGCCTCTTATTGTTAAGATGCCTAAAACTTTATACTCTTTTTCGGACTCTGATAAATCTTCAAGTGAGAAGTTTTGAATATTTCCAGAAAAAGTTGCCTTTGGATATTTAGAAGAATCCATATAATTTTCATTAAAATGCTCCTGCATTAACGATATATCAAAATCAAATGCACTTATAAAAAGAAGTATTGCAATTTCACCACTAGAAGAATCTAAAATTGATGTAGAAACACTATTAACCGCTTTAATTTGTTCAAATGTTTCTTCGCTTCCAACAAAAGAGGTTGTTCCAGATCGTGTAGCATACTTTTGGGCGCTAACCAGAGCCGAGAGAAATACAAAATAAAATAAAAATCTATACTTCATGCACATAAAGATATTAATATTAACTCACTTTAGCACTTTGAAGTTAGCTTTACCTAATTATTAATTTAGAAGTTTCACTTACTCCATTTATAGATAGTTTAATAAAGTATACGCCAGAATTTATTGAGGTTACATTCAACCTGTCTGTATTGATAGATGTTTTTAAAACCCTTTTACCGCTTAGGTCAAATAATTCTACATTTTTGACTCCAATAACAGATGTTTTCAGAGTAACATAACCTGATGAAACAGGATTAGGAAATATGTTTAACCCTAATCTCTCGCTTGCATCTAAAGACATGGCGGAATTTACAGTAATTGTTCCATACATGGAGGCGTGAGGGGTGCAGGTATAATCGGTTACTCCGGCTTCATTAAAAGTCAATGAGTAGGTGTACCCTTGACCATGATAATCACTGTCAAAAGAGTGTGTTCCAGAAGTTGATATTAGATTATGAGATCCAGAGCCCCAAGTCCAAACTACTGTGTCACCAACGTTGACAGTTATTTGTTGATTGGTACTTTGCATATTCCAGTCGTAGTTATATGTTGTTTGGGCGTTAGAAAACACACATAATGTCATAAAAATTAAAAGGGTAATTTTTTTCATATTAAAATCTTTTAAGTAGAGTTTAATCAAAGATAAGCACAAACCACACTGTTGCTCGCTTAAAGTTTTGTTAAAAATTACACAAATAGCTGTTTTAACTATTAATTAACATGTTAAAGAGCTTGATTTATTTAGATTGTAAAAAAATTGATTATGAAAAAACTTACAGAGTCAGAAATAAAAGACAAAATAGAATTATTGCAGGATTGGGATTACTGTGACAACGCATTAAATACAGACTTTGAATTTGATAATTTTAAAGATTGTATGTCAGCGATGAATAGAATTGCTTTTGAATGTGAAGCATTAAATCATCACCCAGAGTGGAAAAACGTTTATAATAAACTTGAAATCAGACTAACAACACATGATGCAGGAGGAGTAACAGATTTAGACTTTAAACTTGCAAAGACTATAAACAAAATAGTTGAAGTTCAAGATTAAACTAATTTTCTAAATCCACTTTAAATTTTTTGCCTCCAAAGGAGTTTTCACCCCACCGGTATGCTCAGTAGACTTAGGCTCAAAAAGAAGATTATAAACAATTTCTCCATTTGTGTGGGGCCTATGCTCAACTCCTTTGGGTACTATTAATATTTCCCCTTCTTTTATTTTAACGGTTCTTCCGTCACGAAAATCCATAAATAAGGTTCCTTTAAGAACCATGAACAGCTCGTCCTCATTTTCATGAGCATGCCACACAAAGTCATCCTTAAGTTTACAGATTTTCACATACTGTCCATTTAATTCTCCTATAATCTGTGGAGTCCATTGTTTTGTGAACAAAGAGAACTTATCCATTAAATTAATTGACTCAACCTTTTTCATAATTATTGATTTTAAAGAACTTTGTAAATAACATATATTATAAATAACAAAATTATAAACATCCAGATATTTGTTGTTTTTTTCCTTTTACTCTTTTTAAACATGCTATTGGTAAAACTTAATTAAATGTTAAGTTATAATTTTTTCTAGGATTTATATGTAGTTTAGCTTTTTCTAACATTAAAATTTTTTTGCATGAAGAATCTAAATAAACTTTTTTTAATTGTCTTTTCTCTAATAATGACTACTTCATTATACAGTCAAAACAAATTAAATATTTCTGAGTCTTCACTAAATTGGGAAGGTAAAAAGGTAACAGGAAGCGGGCATAATGGATCGTTACAATTTGGCGACAGTAATGTTTTACTGGAAAATGGTAAAATTATAAGTGGAGTTTTTTCTGTAGACATGACATCACTTACATGTGATGATTTAACAGGAAAAGGTAAGAAAAGCTTAGAAAACCACTTAAAATCTGACGATTTCTTTGCAGTAGACAAGCATAATGTAGCCAGTTTAATTATAGAAAAAGTTGTAAATAACACTGCTTCAGGAATTTTAACTATAAAAAATATTAGCCACCCGGTAAGCTTTTCACTTATTAAAAGTAATGAAGGCTACACTGCAGACTTAGTTTTTGACAGATCTAAATATGACGTGAAGTATGCTTCGGGAAGTTTTTTCAAGAACCTAGGAGACAAATTAATTTTAAACGAAATAGAACTATCAGCAAACCTTAAATTTAATTAATATGAAAACAAATTTAAACAAACCCAAATGTGGGTGTGGAAACACAAGTGACTTAAATGGCTATTGTGATGGATCACATTCCAACAAATAAAAAAAAGCCCGTTAAGGGCTCTTTTTTATTCTTCTAACTTAGAAGAAAGCTCAAACCACCTATCTTCTTTTTTAGTAAGTTCATTAATAACTTTTTCGAGCTCTTTAGACATAAGTAGTATTTTGTCTTGACTCAGACTATCATCAATAAATTCCTTTTCAAGCTCCTTTTTTTTGTAAGCAAGAGACTTGATTTTAGTTTCAATATTTTTTAACTCTTTTTCTTCAGAGTAACTAAGTTTATTTTTCTGAGGAATCTTCCATGTATTGTCTTTTTTTGGTTCTTTTTTCAAAACTGGCTTGCTGTCTTCGTATATCCTGTAATCTGAGTAATTTCCAGGGAAGTCTTCCACCTCTCCTTCTCCTTTAAACACCAGCAAATGATCAACTACTTTGTCCATAAAATATCTGTCATGAGAGACTACAATGACACATCCAGGAAAATCTAGCAAGAAACTTTCTAAAACGTTAAGAGTCACTATGTCTAAATCATTAGTAGGCTCATCTAATATTAAAAAATTTGGGTTTTGGATTAATACGGTACATAAATAAAGTCTTTTTCGCTCCCCGCCACTTAATTTCTCAACAAAGTCATATTGCTTTTGTCTGCTAAACAAAAATCTTTCAAGAAGCTGCTGGGCGCTTATCTGTTTTCCTTTTTTTAAGGGGATAAAATCTCCAAAATCTCTAACCACATCAATGACCTTTTGAGAGTCTTTGACTTCAATACCATTTTGTGTGTAGTACCCAAACTTTATTGTATCTCCAATTATGATTTTTCCTGATTCTGGAGTGGTTTTTGCTGTTAATATATCTAAAAATGTACTTTTTCCAGTTCCGTTTTTCCCGATTATGCCAACTCTTTCACCTCTTTGAAACATATAATTAAATTGATCTAAAATAACTTTGTCTTCAAAAGATTTAGAGACCTTAACTAGTTCAACAATTTTAGTTCCGAGCCTCTCCATGTTTAGCTCTAATTGAACTTCATGCTCAACTCTTCTTTGCTGCGCACGCTGCTTGATCTCTTTAAAGTCATCAATCCTAGACTTTGATTTTGTTGTCCTGGCTTTTGGTTGTTTACGCATCCAAGAAAGTTCTTTTTTAAAAAGCTGCTTGACCTTACCGTGCTCAATAGCTTGTCTTTCTACTCTGTCTTTGCGTTTATCAAGATAGTATGAATAATTTCCTTTATAGCTATGTAGTATGCCTTGGTCAAGCTCAAGAATTTCATTGCAAACACGCTCTAAAAAGTATCTGTCGTGAGTAACCATAAATAGAGTTATATTTTCTTTTGCAAAAAAAGACTCAAGCCATTCAATCATTTCTAAATCTAAATGATTTGTTGGTTCATCTAATATTAACAAATCAGGTCTATTAATTAAAGCATTTGCCAAGCTAAGACGTTTTTTTTGTCCTCCAGATAATTCTCCCACTTTTTGATTTATTTTGTCCAACTTCAATTTAAACAAGATTTGTTTGTATTGTGTTTCAAAATCCCAAGCCTGGAAAAGCTCCATATCTTCAAATGCTTTTTGATAGTTTTCGGTATCTTCAGAGTTTAATATTGCTTTTTCATAGTTAGCGATGACTTTTAGTACAGGGTTATCGCTATTTAAAACAGACTCTTCAATTGTTAAGCTATCATCAAATTTAGGGTCTTGAGAAAGAAAAGACACAGCAATATTTTTTCTATATGTTATATCACCCGAATCACTTGAGTCTTCACCTGAAATAATCTTTAGTATAGAAGTTTTTCCAGTTCCATTTTTTGCAATAAACGCGATTTTTTGACCTTTATGAATACTAAATGTTATTCCCTTAAAAAGAGTAACTTCACCATAAGATTTAGAAATGTTTTCTACATTTAGATAATTCAAGCCTATGCGTTTTATTGATATTTAGTAAAAGTAAACAGTCTAGTCAAGATATACTATCTTTAAACTATGAACATTAGAATAATTATTTTATTTAGTGCACTTTTAATTTCTTGCACAGAGGACACAGCTATTTTCGATATCCCAAGTACAGACCCAGATAATGGTGGCTTAATTCTTCCAAAAGGATTTGGTGCGTTAGTAGTCGCTGATAGTGTTGGTCCGGCAAGACACCTTGCTGTAAACACAAACGGCGATATTTACATTAAACTTCGAATTGACACAGGAGACAAAGGCAATATGGCACTTAGAGATGTCGACGGAGATGGTAAAGCAGACATTTTTAAAAGATTTGGAGATTACCCAAACGACGGAAGGTTTGCAACGGAAATGAAAATTCATAATGATTATTTATACTATAGCTCAGAATTAGTTGTTTATAGGCAAAAACTGGACCCAACCAACCTTATTCCTAAAGGAAAGCCAGAGGTTATTATGGTAGACGAATATCCAATCAGATGGCACAACGCAAAATCATTAGCCTTTGACAATAAAGGAGGAATGTATGTTACTTTTAGTGCGCCTACTAATGCATGTGAAGACCTAAGGTTAACTGCAGGAGATCCAGACGCAGTTGTCAAAGGAGAATTCCCCTGTTCACAATTAAACATTCTAGGTGGAGTGTGGAAATTTGACGAAAACAAACTTGAGCAGCGACAATCTGATGGAATTAGATTTGCTACTGGACTTAGAAGTATTGTAGGTATTACTTGGAACAAGAAAGAGGATAATCTATACGCGGTAAATCACGGAAGAGACTATCTTCACAATCATGCCCCAGATTATTATTCTAAATGGGAAAATTCTGTTTTGCCCTCTGAAGAATTTATGCTTATTAAAAAAGATGATGATTTTGGATGGCCTTATACTTATTATGATCACTTTAAAAATAAAAGAATGTTAGCTCCCGAATACGGAGGTGATGGAAAGCAGCAAGCAAAAGGTTATGCAGAGCCTATCATGGGGCTTCCAGCTCATTGGGCGCCTAATGATTTAATGTTTTATACCGGAAGCCAATTTCCAGACAGATATAAAGATGGAGCTTTTATTGCCTTTCACGGATCAACCAACAGAGGCCCATATCCACAAGCGGGCTATATTGTTGCTTTTATTCCATTTGAAAATGGAAAACCGTCAGGAAATTTAGAAGTTTTTGCAGATGGTTTTACAGGAACAGATCTTGTTAAGCAAATGAAAGATTCTAAGTACAGACCAATGGGATTAGCTCAAGGGCCAGACGGATCACTATATATTTCCGAATCAAAAAACGGAAAAATATGGAGAGTTATCTTTAATGGAGACAAGCTAAATTTTGATAATGAAGCGCTTAAACAAATGGAAAACCTCAAGCAAAAAAGCTATTTGAGAATTCCAGATAAAGAACTAGATTTGCAGACATTAAAATAAAACACAGATATGCATTCAATAGAATTTGATAAATCAATTATTAAAGGAGTTAAATTAATTAATGTAGAAAAAATAATTACACACGAAGAAATAATTGAACAAAAAGCAGATAAACTTATAAAGTATATTGAATCTTTTAACTATGATGATATTATCATTTCATCTATTTTATGTTGTAGTAAGTCGTTTGTTATCATCGATGGGCATCACAGGTATTTTGCATTAAAAAAACTTGGATATAAACAAATTCCAGTTACTCTTCTAGATTATGATTCTGATCAAATCAAGACTGATTATGTAGAAAAAATAACTAAAAATCAAATTGTAGAGTACGGAGTTGCCGGCAAATTACTTACCCCAAAAAGCACTAGACACGTATTTTACTCTTCATCATCTAAGAATTGGGAGCCAATCATTTTATTATCAAGTTTATTTAAATTAAAAGGGAGTAAAAACCTTTAAAAAAGAATTATCTAATTCCAATAGAAGCCCCAACAGTCAAAGAATTATATTCTTGAAAAGTATAATCAGCAAATAATTTTATTCCAGGAAGGTTAAAGCTTAATCCGGCATTTCCTCTTGGAGATTCTTTTTCCCATTCTACCTTCAAAGGATCTACTACATTGAAAACTATAACTTCTGAAGTATCTGAAATATTGTAGGACAACTCATATGAGCCTAAAATGCTTAAGTTAGAGACCCCTTTTGAGTAACCAACACTTGCGTAAAAAGTTATCAGCTTTAGGTCAATAGAAGAAATAATATTAGCGCTGTAGTTATTCATATCCATTATTGCTGTTTGCCCAACACCAGGAAGATTTGAAGTTTTTTGAAACTCATAATCAATTGAATAATTACTATACGCAAGAAGTAATGACAAATCTATTAAAGGTATCTTATCTACAGGTCCAAAATGTTGTAAAATATCATGCTTGATCCCAACTCCCATTAACCCAATATTCGTGTTTTTACTCGATGTTGTAGGAATATACCTAACAATAAGATCTGTATTAAAAGGAAGGCCTAAGCCAACTTGAATATTTGGAGTTATTAGCATATTTAAAAAAAAATCATTTTCTATTCCAGACGGAGCAATGAAGGTAGCGCTAAATTCGTTTGGAGGAAAGATAGCGGAGTCATCATTTATAGAAACACTTAAGGTTTCGTTTGTGTTTCCACCAAGAACAGTAGGCAAATAATCTGACGAAGACGTGATACTAGTTAATCCAGAAGTAGAAAACTTTTTGGCATCTGAGGGAATAAAAAAGGTGTTTAAGGAAACTGTAATATCAAACCCAAGCAACTTGTGAGTTTTAGCGGTATTAGCCCATCCACTTCCCATTCCAAAATTCACGCTAGCAACTAGCGGATTTAAATATTCTTTAAATAACAAGGATTGATCTTCTTGTGAGGCAAGAAGTAAATACTCTAGGTTTTCAAAATTTTGAGAAAAAGAGGTGACATTAAAACTTAAATATATAAATAAAAAAAGTTTTTTTTTCACGACTAATTAGGTTCAAATAATTCTAGAGGGATATTAGGAAATAATTTCCTAGCATTTTTATAATACAGCTTTTTCAAAATTGAATCAGGTAAATTTAACCCATACATTTTCCAATGAGCATGTCTTTTCCTGTAGTAATCAAAATATTCATCACTTGTTTCTAAGATTCTAAAATAAACATCGAACTCACTTTTTTTGTAAGTGTCTTTTCCAAATAAAACCCTGTCTTGATGTTCAACAAAAAACTTTCTTGCTCTGATAGGCTGCCTACCTAGTTCAGCAATTACTGCTCCAATTTCTGTATAAACATTAGGGAGGTCATCAAGTTGAGCACTCATTTTATCTAAATCATTTCCATACCAGCCAAGATGCGCATTAATAAAAGTTGTGTTAGGATTATTTTTAAACATATTATACTGCTCTTGCATGACCTCGTCAAATGAAGGGTATTCATCTGAATTTCTAAAACTTTGAGGTTTTTGCCTTGCATGTAAAAATCTTTCGTTATGCTTATCTATATGATCAAAAAATGGTGAAGGCTCTCCGCTATGTATGAGGACAGGTATATTTAATTCTCCACAAATTTCCCATATTGGATTTAACCTTTTGTCATCAACTTTTACTCTTTCTCCACTATCGTCTTTTAAATTTAAGCCAAGGTTTTTATACACCTTTAATCCAATAACTCCTTGCTTAACAGCGTCTTTGATTATTTCAACATTATTTTTAGCGAAATCTTCGTCATCAATTTTGTTAAAATCCACATTAACAAATACACCAAACCTATTTGAAAAGCCTTGTTTTTTAACGTTTTCAAGTGATTCTGTTAATGTTATATCCATAAGTTTTTGGTTACCTGCAAAAGCAGCAAATCCGGAGCCGCTTAGATTTATCATATAGCCCATGTTAAGACTATCCATTTCAGCTATAAGATTGGCAAAATCCATTACTGGCATTTTCCATTGATGACTATGTACATCTACAAAAGGAAACTTTGCACTGTTTCTTGGATTTTCCTCTACAACTAGAGACGATTTTGGACTATATTCCTCAATGTCCATCAGGTTGTTTTTCTTTTGAATAATATCTATGGAAAAATAAATAGTTACGGTTAGCAACACAATAAACAGAAATGCCTTTAAAAACTTTTTAAAACTCATTCGTCTTTATAAAATTTAATTAAACGGAATTACAATCTCTGTTAAATCCCACCTTAGCCTAAGGCCTGTAGATGTAGGACCACCTGGGGGTGAAGGTATAAAGTCAATAGTGAATTGCTCAACAGTTTCATTCAATTGTTGCGGAGTAACCGTAAAACTCATTAAATCTTTAGCACTGTCAGGCTCTGTAATTGCGAAAAAAGTATCAGCTTCAGAGTTAACAAAAACTTCCCATTGTTCTTCCCCTGGTACAGTATATAATCTGTATTTTCCAGACATTAATTGAATTCCTGAAATAGTAATTTCTGAGTTAATTGAAAAATTAGTGGCAGCATTAGCTCCTGTTCTCCAATATTCTCCGAACGGAACTAAGGCACCCTCAGATTTATTGCCAAAAATCAGCCTGTCTTTTTTAAAAGGCCTGCTGTATTCAACATCAAAAGTTAATTCATTATTCTTAAAAGTAACTTTTTCGAGAGGGCTAACAGGATTCATTATTAAATAGCCAATGTATAATACGATTGCGAGTAAAATAAGCCCAAGAAATTTTAAAATTTTTTTCATAGTTTTTTTTTCAAATTTAATTAAAATTGTTCATAATTTCTTCAATAGACTTTTTTATAATTGCACTCATCTTTTTATACCCTCTTTTGTTTGGGTGGAGCCCGTCGTAGGTAAGCAAACTTAACTCATCTTTCATTTTACTGTAAAAATCAAGGTATATAAAATTGTTTTTTTTTGAAGAACTAATCAGTTTTTGATTTAATTCAATCACTTTTTGATTTGCGTTTTTAATTTTTTCATTCCAAATAATTTCGGTTACAGGCAATACAGAGCATATGACAACCTTGATGTTGTTTTTTTGAGCAAGTAACCCCATTTTAATTATGTTTTTTGAAATATCGTCTATAGAAATATAGCCAGAATTTTGGGCTATATCATTAATACCTGCTAAGATATAAACAGCCTTAGGGCTTTGTTTAATTACATCTTCTTGAAACCTAGACAACATTTCAACCGAAGTTTGACCACTAACCCCTTTGTTAACAAGAAATGAATTTTCTTCAAAAAATAAAGGGGAGTATGTCTGCCAGTGTTCTGTGATAGAGTTGCCCATGAGAACAATTTTTGTAGGATTCAATTTTTCGGAATTAATTTGAGAATTACATACTGTATATATCAAAAATAAGCACAAAAACACATAATAATTTAATTTTGTTTTTTTACTGTTTTTGCTAGTTTTTAAGCTTTTTTTGACCATTTTTGGTTGTTTTTTGCTAGTTTTTGCCAAATAATAGCTATTTTTTGTTAAAAAGCTTTGTGACATATTTTCCAAAAACATCAAATTCTAAGTTCACTAATGTCCCAACTGAAAAGCTGTTAAAATTAGTGTTTTCAAAAGTATATGGGATTATTGCAACACTAAATTCTGATTTCTTAGAGTTAACTACTGTTAGGCTCACACCGTTTACAGTAATAGACCCTTTTTCAATTGTAATATTATTATTTTTATCGTCATATTTAAATGTAAATGTCCAGCTTCCATTTTCATTACCAACATATGTACAGATTGCGGTTTGATCAACATGACCTTGCACAAAATGCCCGTCTAACCTGTCACCTACCTTTAAGCACCTTTCCAAGTTTACTTGATCTCCTAACTGAAGTTTAGCTAGATTGGTTTTGTCCAAAGTTTCTTTGATGGCAGTTACAGTGTAAGACCCTTCTTCAGTACTTACAACCGTCAAACACACTCCATTGTGTGAAACACTTTGGTCTATTTTTAATTCATTAGACAAACTACTAGAAATAGAAAAATTAATATTTGATCTATCGTAATTTATTGCTTTTATAACTCCAACACTCTCAATTATTCCAGTAAACATTATTATGTAGGTTTTAATTGATTAAATTTACTGAATATTATTAAACGATTTATTAGAATTTCGATGGAAAATAATAAAAAGCTAAAAGTAGGGA
>ENA-OQVM01002146-OQVM01002146.1-marine-metagenome-genome-assembly--contig:-NODE-2146-length-23924-cov-5.789449_pt1 | contig 23924 bp, 16 predicted proteins | sample MGYA00237776_ERZ505498 | MGnify/ENA primary metagenome ERZ505498 (study PRJEB26159, sample SAMN06265151) | marine metagenome | isolation source: Helgoland LTER site | place: Germany:Helgoland, sampling... | reverse complement strand
TCTTATCCGAAGGAGGAATTCCTAGTTACAAAACGTCATGAAGGCTTTGACAGGAGAATCAAGTGGTAGAAAATCAAGAAAGAGGAAGGTGTTTTTACTAGTGTAACACTTCATCCCCTTCTACAAAGAAGTCAAAGACTACGGTGTAAGAAATGATTTTAAGGATAAAAAATAACCTCCACTCTTAGCAAATGAAGGTTAAGAAAATTACTAATGTTAAGTCCAATAATTCAGACTAAATACGTTTTATTTAGGGAAATTCATCTTATTTTCTAATGCTTTGAAACGTTCGGTGTTTCTTATTGGGTCATACCAATGTTCAATTTGCATAAATTGTAAGAACCATGATTTTTCTTCGTAGGCTTGTTCTAATAAAGACATTGCTTTATCATTTTCGCCAATACCCAAGTGTATAAAAGCACGCTGGCAAGCAGGTAAATATTTTGTTTTTGAAGCTTCATCATAAAAGTCAGCCATTTCCTTGGCTAATTCGTATTCTCCAGCTTCTCCTAATGCGTGACCTAATCCGCCACCAACTTCAACAGTTCCATCGGATAAATTGAAGGCTTTGAAATAGGTTTCTAATGCATCACCGTGTTCTTCTAAACCATTGTATGCCATGCCTAACCAATCTAAAGTCCAAGGCGATAAAGAATCTTTTTCAAGTGATTTGTACATCAATGGTTTCATCTTTTCAAAGTCTTCCAAGAAATAAAAAATGGATGCACGAGCGACTAAAAAATCGCCTGTTTTATCCATTTCGTGTACAATTGTTGACTGAGCAAAGCCTTCATCTATACGTTTTAAAGCCATCAAATACAGCGTGTACCAATGTCTTGCTTGTAAGTTTTCAGGATTTAGTTCTAAGGATTTTTTGAATGCTTTTTCTGAAGCTTCCCATTCAGAATCCATAAAATGCAAAATACCAGCCATTTCTTGAACCCGTGAATTCAAAGAATCCATAGCATAAGCTTTTTCTTGAAAAACTTTGGCTTCTGGAATCGTTTGCTCTCGCGACATAAAACCAAAAGCGAACATGATAATATTGCTTTCGGTAATACTAACGTAATCGCTAACATGGGTTGAATCTTTGGCAATTTCTTCTTTAGTAAGCCCTGTTTTAAATATAATCCTAGCCCCGATACCAAGCTCTTCAATTAACCTTGAAGTATGACCATCTTTTTTCAATTGCCCAATAACTAAAAGAGATATTTCAGGAAAAGTTTTTGAAAGAATAGCTAAAGATTTTAAAGAGTAATCTAAGCCTTTTAATGCAACATCAGCACTTGCTGTAGTTATTAGCCTAAAAGGGTCTCTTTTAATGTTTTTATAGGGAATAAATGTATCTATATCTAGTCCATTATTTATAACAGTAATATTCTTTTGATTAACATTAAAATCAACACTTATGTCCTTTGAGGAATTTTTAGATGGTGTAACAATATTATTAATGTCTTTTGCAACTTTCTTTTGCATTTTTAAAAATGAATACCATCTATGTCTTGAAAGTTTATATAAAAAACCGCTAGCTGTTTCTAATTCAAACTTATAGTCCTTTGATATAGGGTGGTGAATAATTTCAATGAATGGAAGTCTTTTTTGGATTTCTAATATTCCATAACTCAATGATTGATTATCTATGACGACATCATAATCAGGAGATAATTTTAAAAATTTATTAGCCCTGTAACCAAACGTTCTCATCTCAGGGAAGCCACCAAAAAAAACAGAGATAAACTCATAAAAATCTATTAATTTTTTGTTTTTTTTGTTGTAAAAAATTTTCAGTCTTTCTTTGAAAGAAAATGTCTGAAATAAGTCCAGTCCTGGTAGTTTTATAAGGTTGATTTCACCAACTAGATTTGGATATGGAGGACCAGAAATTACATCTACTGTGTGTCCCATAATTGAAAGTGCTCTTGAGATATCACGAATATAAATACCCTGGCCTCCTCCAAAAGGAGCACTTCTATAACTTAGAATTGCTATTTTAAGCTTTTGCAAAATATTTATTCAGAAACTATGCTTAACCAGTTTCTATATTGATCCTTACGACCAGATACAATATCAGCATAAGCGGTTTGAAGTTTCTCAGTAACGGGCCCAATTGATCCAGAGCCAATTATAGTTTCATCAATCTTTGATATTGGTGTTATTTCTACTGCAGTGCCGGAAAAAAACACCTCATCACTAGCGATTAATTCATCATAAGAGATATCTCTTTCAATTACATCAAAACCAAAATCTTTAGCTATCTGAATAACTGACTGTCTTGTAATTCCATTCAAACAATGGTCTGTTTTTGGTGTGCTTATGGTCTTTTCATTAACTAAAAATATATTTTCACCACTGCCTTCTGAAATAAATCCATTTTTATCCAATAGCAAAGCTTCATCTGCGCCTTTTTCAATAGCCTCATGAAGAGCCATAGTGGAATTGATATAAGTTCCTATAATTTTATATCCCGAATGAAGTGGATTGCTGTATTGCTCATAGGATGACTTTATAATTGCAATGCCATTTTTCTTCGACTCTGGACTCATATAGGATGGCCATTCCCATGCAGCAACAGCAACATTGACAGATAAATCTTTTGCTCTAAGGCCCAGAGATTCACTTCCGAGAAAAACTATAGGCCTAAGATACCCTTCTAATAGATTATTTTTTAAAAATATATCTTTCTGAACTTGATTTAGCTCTTCTATGGAATAAGGAATTTTTATTCCAATCTTGCTAGCAGCATCAAATAACCTTTCTGTATGATCGTTTAACCTAAATATTGCTGCTCCAGCATCGGTTTCATATGCTCTAACTCCCTCGAAAACACCTGTTCCATAATGCACTGTATGAGAGAGAATATGAACAGAACTATCTTCCCATTTTTCATAAGAACCATTCTTCCATATATATTTTAAATCAGTGTTTACAAACATTTTTACAAGATATAATAACGAGTCGCTATTATGACAAACTAAACAAAATAACAAAAGGATAGAATAATAATGCAAGAAACAATATTTAGAGAAAATGATATTAGAGGCACTTATCCTGAAGAAATAAACGAGTTAGTTATGAAAGATATAGCTATTGGCATAGCAAAAAAATGTAAATCAGAAGGAGTTGATTCAATTGCTGTTGCTAGAGATGGAAGGCTATCTGGGGAACCTCTGCTTACCAACTTCTGTGAAGCTATATTAAATTGCGGTATAAACGTGAATTGCATCGGACTAGCCACCAGCCCAATGTTGTATTTTGCTGCAAAGAAAGAAAAATCAAAAAGCGGAATAATGATTACTGGAAGCCATAATCCTAAAAATTACAACGGCATAAAGATGGTTATCAATAATAGTTCAGTTTCTGGAAATGAAATTTTAACGCTTATTAAAGATGGGAAAGAATTAACTACTACCATGCGTGGACAAATAACATACAGTGACATAAAAGATACATACATAAAGGAAGTTATTGACAGTGTTGAAGAGGATTTAAGTGATTTAAAAGTTGTTCTAGATAGTGGAAATGGAGTTGCAGGACATGTCGCTCCAGACTTATTCAAGAAGCTGGGATGTGAAGTGATTGAGCTTTATAGTGATGTTGATGGAAATTTTCCAAACCATCATCCTGATCCTGGGAAGCTAGAAAATCTCCAAGATATTATTTCAGAGGTTAAAAAACAAAATGCAGATATTGGTTTTGCATTTGATGGAGATGGGGATAGAGTCGGACTTATTACTAACAAAGGTGAGATGATATTTCCAGATAAGCAAATGATGTTATTTTCTGAAGATATATTAAAAGAAAAAAAAGGCGGGATAGTCTTTGATGTTAAGTGCTCTAATCATCTAGAAAATATAATATCTAAGAATGGCGGAGATCCTATTATGTCTCCAACAGGTCACTTTCATATTAAAAATGCAATCAAAAAAAATAATGCACTATTAGGCGGGGAAATGAGCGGTCATATATTTTTTAATGACAAGTGGTATGGCTTCGATGACGGTCCCTATTCTGCAGTAAGAGCAGCTGAAATTTTAGTCAAATCGGATGATTCAATCTCAGATATATTTTCAAGATTTCCTAACTCTTTCTCAACACCAGAGTTAAATATTAATGTAACAGATGAAAATAAATTTGAGATAGTTAAAAAGTTTATAAGTGAATCACGATTAAATGGAGAGAAAATAACCATAGATGGATTAAGAGTTAATTTTGATGATGGCTGGGGTCTTTTAAGAGCATCCAATACAACACCCAAACTTGTATTGAGATTTGAAGGCGATTCATTTGAAGCAATGAATCGAATTCAGGATGAATTTATTTCAGAACTATCTCGCATTTGTCCAGAGATTGATATAAATTTAGATTAACAAATGAAAAATGATAGAAAAAATATTATTTTACAGTCTTTAGCTAGCCTTCTTGAGGGAAGAAATTTATCCAAGGTAACAACTGCACTTCTTGCAGAAAAATCAGAAATCACTGAAGCAGCTTTGTATAGACATTTTCCAAGTAAAAGAGCTATTTATGCAGAACTTTTTTCTTTTTGTGATGGTGCTATTTTTAGCAAGTGCTCTGAACTTAAAAAATCTGACTTAGAACCTAAAGAAAAAGTAAAAAATACTTTTTTGTTTTTCATGATTTTTATTGAAAAAAATAAGGGTTTTGCCAGACTTATATCAAGAGAAGCTCTTTCTTCAGATGAACAAAATGTATCTGATTCAGTGAATCAATTTTTTGAAAGATTGGAATTATCAATCAAGCAGATGCTTGCAGAAGACTCTGAAAATTTACTAACTACTCCAGGGGTTTCTGCTCAACTGATAGTAACTTGTCTTGAAGGTAATGTTGGAAGATATATCAGATCTAAATTTAAGGATTCACCAAGTAGTTATATTGAAAATATATGGAATTTGCTTAGCGTCAATATATTTAAAAATTAATTCTCTAAGTTTTCATCCAGAATGAGCTCAAAATAAGTATTAACATTTTCTGAGTTATCAATCTTGCCAGTCTTTTTATTCACTCTTGCAAAGGATAAACCTTCTGGTATATTTTTTTCTTTTTTTGGTAAGTTATTTAGTTCTCCACTCATATAATTTAACCATATAGGTAGAGCTATGGTTGATCCAAACTCATTTTCTCCTAGCGAAGAAAAATCATCCGTACCAACCCATATAGTTGTTACTAAATCTTCATGGAATCCTGAAAACCAAGTGCTAACTGCATCATTAGTAGTCCCAGTCTTACCTGCAATATCTTTTCTATTTAGAAAAGATGACTTTCTACCAGCAGTTCCGCTTTGCATAAATTCTTGTAATATATCCTTAATAAGAAAGGCAACTCTTTCATCTATAACTGGTTCTGTTTGATGTTTTGGTTCTATTAAAAAATATGGCTTTTTAATATTCATCTCAAGGGTATTTAGCCAAGGGAAGGCTTTAATTTCTGTATTTTCTTTAAGATTAATATAATCATTATGCGAATAAATAATATTGCCTTCTCTGTCTTCAATTTTTGAAATATAGTATGGATCAACTAAGTAGCCACCATTTGCAATCACACCAAATGCACGAGCCATTTCAACCGGTGAAAAATTTCCAGAGCCCAGTGCCAAGGAAAGATCAGATGGCAGTCTTGATTTCTCAAATCCAAAATTTTGAATAAAATCATGAGATTTACTTATTCCAATTTCTCTAAGTAGTTTTATAGAAACTATATTAATTGATCGAATCAGTGCATCTCTAATAGAGGTTGGGCCATAAAATTTTCCAGTATAGTTTTGCGGCCTCCAAACACTTTCAAGATTTTTATCCTCAAAAGCAATTGGAGCATCATTTATTAATGATGATGCATTATATTGTCCTGCAAGAGCGGTAGCATAGATAAATGGTTTAAAGCTTGAACCCGATTGAGGATAAGAAAGGCGAGCCCTATCAAAGTTACTTCTATTAAAACTTGTACCGCCTATATAGGCTTTAACTGCTCCATTGCTTGGATTAATAGAAACAAGTGCTGATTCAGCCTCTGGTATTTGATCTAATAATAAAAAATCTCCCTCTTTTTTAAAATAAACAAAATCCCCAACGTTTAAAAAATCCTTAAATGAGTTTGGTTTAGGTCCTTTTTGATTGATTGAAATTCTTTTTCTTGCCCATTCATATTCAGATGACCAAGAAATTGAGTCTATTTCTAATTCTTCATTTATAAAAAAAAGATTATTGTCTTTAAAGCTAATTACTATGCCTTTTGAATGTGTTTTATAAAAAGGGAAATCTTCAAATATCACATTAATACTATTTGAGAGGCTTGTTTCATCATCAAAAAAATTGAAATCTATTGCTTCGTTTGAAAGAAAATCAATATTTAATTCAGATAAATTTTGAAGCTGTTCGTTGGAGAATAAATCTATGAAATTTTGTGCCTCTTTCCAGCCATGCCTCTTATCGTATTCTGCAAGTTGAGTAATAACATTTAAATTTGCATTATCTTGAGATTTTGAATTAATTGTAGTGAATACGGACCAGCCATTCTTGTATGCCGCTAATCCGTATCTTGAAATAATATCTTGTCTAGCAAGTTCAGCTAAAAATCTTCCATCAATATCATATAAATCGATATTTCTTGAAATAGCTAGTGATGAATTTATAGCATCATAGAATTCATTTTCATCAATCATTCTAAGTTTAAGCATTCTGGACAGAATCCAATTTCTTCTTTGTTTTGTTCTTTCAGGTGCCTTGATAGCATTTATTCTTGATGGAGATTGAGCCATTGCTGCAATTGCAGCAGATTCAGATAAAGTAAGATCTAAACTGCTTTTATTAAAATAAGTGTTTGCAGCTGCTTCAATGCCGTAAGATCTATTACCAAAAAAATTTCTATTAACGTATAGTTCAAAAATCTCTTCTTTACTTAGCTCTCCCTCCAGCTCCAATGCTAAAAATATTTCTTTAACCTTTCTTACAATTGTTTGATCTCTTGTAAGAAGATAGCCTCGAACTACTTGCATTGAAATAGTACCGCCGCCGCCATAACACCCCCTTGGACTCAAGCACCTAATAAATGATCTAATCAAACCGGTGTAACTAATGCCTTGATGATAAAAAAATCGATCATCTTCTGCCGCTAGAAATGCATTTTTAATATTTAGAGGTATATCTTCAAAACTAAGCGGTCTTCTTTTAATCTCTCCAAATTCACCAATTAATACTCCATCCTCTGTATATACTTTTAGCGGCATTTGTAACTGAGCTTCATCAACAAGTGAAATTTCTGGTAAAGACGGTCTAATTGTTAAAAATGAACCCAATATAATTAGTATTGCTAGCACACAACTTGAAATGCTTATCCAAAAAAGAAATTTAATTATTTTTAACATAAGTTTTTAAGAATATTGTTACTCTAGATTACATCTTTTATTATCAAAAAAACTATTTTTTATAGTTCGGTGGTAAAATAATTATAATCAAAAGATAAATCATATATGAATATTTTTATAGTTGGTCCTATGGGATCAGGAAAATCAACAGTTGGAAAAATTATTTCTAGTGAACTATTTTTAAATTTCTTTGATACGGATGAGGAAATAGAATCTAGAACCGGGGCTTCGATTGATTGGATATTTGATCTTGAGGGCGAAGAAGGTTTTAGAAAAAGAGAAAGTCAAATTCTTGAAGAGATGGTTCAACAAAATTCTATTGTATTATCTACAGGCGGCGGAATAATTCTTTCAGAACTAAATAGAGAGCTTCTTTCTTCAAGAGGAACTGTTTTTTATTTAGCAACACCTATAGAAGTTCAGCTTGAAAGAACATCCAAAGATAAAGACAGGCCTCTTTTAAAAAATGGAGATCCAGGAAAGATTCTCAAAGAGCTGCATGTAGCTAGAGAAAGTCTTTATGAAGAGGTTTCTGATTATGTTGTTAATACTGAAGGTAAGTCTAGCCAAGAAGTTTCTGCAGAGATCATAAAATTAGTTAAAAACTATGGCTAAAATTGTCACAACTGGTAAAGGCCCTTCAAAATATGATGTAATCATTGCTAAAAATGCAGTGAACAAAAAAAATCTTTTAGCTCATCTAAAAGATAAAAATAAAGTACTTATTATTACTGATTCAGGTATCCCAAAAAAGTATGTTAAAGAACTCAAATTAGTTCTAAAGAGTAAAAAAAATATCTACCTACACATAATAGACGAAGGTGAAAAATCTAAATCTTTTAATACCTATAAAAATATTTTAGAAAAGTTAGCTGATCTAAAATTTGATAGATCTGATTGCTTGATTGCTCTAGGCGGAGGGGTGGTTGGCGATATGACAGGGTTTTGTGCAGCAACATATCTTAGAGGTATTGATTTTATTCAAATACCAACAACTCTTCTAGCCCAAGTTGATTCTTCCGTGGGTGGAAAAACTGCAATTAATATTAAACAAGGTAAAAATCTTATTGGTTCCTTTTATAACCCAACGCTTGTTCTTATAAGTACTCAGTTCTTAGAGACTCTTTCTGATGAAGAATATAAATCTGGTCTAGGTGAAGTTACAAAATATGCATTTATTGGAAATAGTAAGTTATATAAATTTATACAGAAAAATGCAGAAAAAATTAAATCAAAAAAATTAAATGTACTTGAAGAGATAATTGAAGAATCCATTAAAACCAAATCAAAAATAGTGACAAATGATGAAAAAGAAAATGGTATTAGGGCAATTCTTAATTTTGGTCATACTTTTGGTCATGCTATAGAGGCTCATAATAAATATAAAGGACTTTCACATGGAGCAGCTGTAACTTTGGGTATGGTTATAGCTGCAAAAATATCTTTTTTTGAAGGCCACATTAAATCATATCAACTTGATGACATGATCAATCTCCTAGAGTCATTAGACTTGAAGATAGATTACTCAAAATATTCATTCAATGATCTTAGTGGCTATATTCTCAATGATAAAAAAGTATCACAGGGTAAGTTAAATTTAATTTTGATTAATGAGAAAGGGCAAGCTTTCAAAACCAATAAATACAATCTAAATAGTCTAAGAAAAGCTTTTAATTAAGCAGCGTTTGCAGTTGTTGCCTTTAGCAAATCTTGAATATTAGATGCTGCAGGAATCACAAGCCAAAAATAAGGCTCATATTTATCAAAATCGTCAACTAAGTCTTTAGCCTTCTGGCTGTTCGTATACTTGTAATGTTTGTTAATAATCTCTTTTAAGTGCTTTCTATGGGATTGCATATCCTCGGTTGTAATCCGTTCAAGATTAACCAGTCCTCTATTACAGTTATCAAAAAAAGTTCTATCCTCATCTAAAACATATGCAAAACCTCCTGTCATACCAGCTCCAAAGTTTGCACCAACTGAACCAAGGACTGTTACATGACCACCTGTCATATATTCACAACAATGATCACCTGCTCCTTCTATTACAGCACTTGCGCCTGAATTTCTTACAGCAAACCTTTCACCAGCCCTTCCGGAAATGAAAAGCTCTCCACCGGTAGCTCCATATAAACAGGTGTTACCTACCAAAGAAGGATTATGTTCAGAAGATGCATACTCATGACTATTTTTAACTACAATTCTTCCGCCATTCATTCCTTTTCCAACATAATCATTGGCATCACCATCTATATTTAGAATTAATCCATTGGCATTCCAACAACCAAAGCTTTGACCTGCAGAACCCTTTAAATTTATTGTTATTGGTTTTTTTAATCCCGCCTCGCCATGTTTATCTGCTATATATCCTGATATTAATGCTCCAAATGATCTGTCTGTATTTGATATTCGTGTGTTTATATCGATTGATTCATTTTTATCAACTGAAGATTTTATTTGTTTTAAAACTTTTCTTGCTAATAGCCCTTTATCCCAAGGCTTATTCTTATTTGAGGTGCAATAAAATGACTCATTCAGTTCTTCATCTTTAAAAAGAAGATCAGTTAAGTCAATTGATTTATATTGTTGATCTAAATCTTTTATTTTTTCTAAATACTGAGTTTGTCCAATAATATTCTCAAGCTTATTAACCCCCATTTTACTTAAATGCTCTCTAACATCGTCAGCAATAAATTTAAAATAATTCATAACACGCTCTTTCTCACCTACAAAATGATGATTAATCAAATCATCTCTTTGTGTTGCTACTCCAGTGGCGCAATTATTTAGATGGCATATTCGTAAATATTTACACCCCATTGCTATCATTGGACCAGTACCAAAACCAAATGATTCTGCACCTAATATCGCAGCCTTAATAACATCGAGACCTGTTTTCATTCCACCATCAGCTTGAAGACGAACTTTATGCCTTAAGCCACTATCTCTAAGACTTTGATGTGCCTCAGCAAGTCCCAGCTCCCATGGTGACCCAGCATATCTTATTGAGGTTAACGGACTTGCACCTGTTCCTCCATCATGGCCTGAGATTGTTATCAAATCAGCGTATGCTTTAGCAACACCAGATGCTATTGTTCCTACGCCAGGCTCTGAAACGAGCTTTACTGACACTAAAGCCTTAGGATTTACCTCTTTTAAGTCATAAATTAATTGGGCTAAATCTTCAATAGAATAAATATCATGATGTGGTGGTGGTGATATAAGAGTCACTCCTGGTGTAGAGTATCTGAGTTTTGCAATAAGCTTATTAACTTTACCACCAGGTAATTGACCACCCTCGCCAGGTTTTGCACCTTGAGCAATTTTAATTTGAAGTACTTCTGCATTAACTAGATAGTGAGGAGTTACACCAAATCTTCCGGAGGCTATTTGTTTAATTTTAGACATTTTGAGAGTTCCATACCTCTCTACAGCCTCTCCACCTTCACCAGAATTAGAGCGCCCGCCAAGTGAATTCATTGCCTCGGCCAATGTTTCATGAGCTTTAGGCGATAAAGCGCCTAAACTCATTCCAGCTGAATCAAATCTATTTAATATCTTTTTTTGCGATTCAACTTTATTTATGTCAATTTTTTCTTTACCAGTATTAACTTCTAATAAATCTCGTAACATTGCTGGTGGTCTATTATCTACTAGTGAAGCATACTCTTGATAAATATTATTTGAACCTGAATTAACCGCCTCTTGAAGTTTTTTAACTATTTCGGGGTTATAAGTATGATACTCACCACCATGAATGTACTTAAGCAATCCTCCAACATTCATATCAGCAATATTTGAACGTGCGTACTCATTTAGAGATCTTAATTCTAAATCTAAATCTTTTAGCTTTTTACCTCTGACTCTGCTTTCTGTATTAGTAAAACATAAATCAACCACATCTTTATCAAGTCCAACTATTTCAAAAAGTTGAGAACCTCTATAGCTTGAAATAGTTGAGATACCCATTTTTGAAATAATTTTTAAAAGGCCTTTATTAACTCCTTTTCTGTAGCGTGAGCAATTTTCATGAGCATCACCCTTTAATTCGTTCCTATGAGTAAGATCGAGTATTGTTTGATATGCTAAAGTTGGATATACGGCCGTTGCACCAAAACCTATTAAGCATGCGATCTGATGTGTGTCTCTAGCAGAAGATGATGTAACTATTATGTTTGCATCAGATCTTAAACCAAGTTTTACAAGGCGCTGATGAACAGATCCAACTGCTAATAATGCATTAATTGGTAAGTTACCTTCTTGCGGTAAATCTTCAATTAAATGTATTATTGATGCTCCTTTTTTAACTTTAGCAACAACTTCATCTTGGAGTTTTTTGATTGCGGTATCAAGGTTAGAGTTTTCACTAAAAGATAAATTAATTTCAATAGATTTAAAGTAAGGATTATTTAAAATTGAATTTAACTTTCTATAAGATAATACAGGTGAGGTTGTTACAAGTCTTTTAGCATGATCTGGTGTTTCTTCATATATATTAAGCTCAGGACCATAACAGGTCTCAAGGGTCATTACCGCTGCTTCTCTCAAAGAATCAATGGGAGGATTTGTTACTTGAGCAAATTGCTGCCTAAAAAAATCATATATTTGTCTATGCATTTTACTCATGACTGCTAGAGCCGTATCGTCACCCATAGACCCTGTACCTTCTTGAGAATCTATAGCTAGTGGCTTTATAACCGATGTTCTCTCTTCTTTAAATAAGAGGAAGAGTTTTGATGATTGTAAAAATTTAGATGGTTCAAATTTTTTAAGTCCTGGACCTTCATATGAGTCTAGCCTTGATTCAATATATATTGCGTTTTCTTTTAACCATTTCCTGTAAGGAAATTTTTGCTTAAGGTTGTTGTCGATAGAGGTCTCATCAAAAATCATACCTTTTGATGTATCTATTGCTAACATACCTCCAGGCTTTACTCTTCCTTTCTTCACAATATCCTTTTCATCAATTGGATTTACTCCAGTTTCAGAAGCAATAGTTATAATGTTATCTTTACTTAATTGAAATCTAGCAGGCCTCAAACCATTTCGGTCTAGGACGCATATAGCCCATTTTCCATCTGCCATAACAATTCCAGCAGGACCATCCCACGGTTCCATATGCATTGAATTGTATTCATGAAATCCTCTTACATCTGGATCAAGTGTTTGAATATTTTGCCAAGCAGGTGGAAGAACCATTCTGATAGCTCTAAAAATATCTACTCCTCCTTTAACAAGAAGTTCAATCATGTTATCAAGGGATGATGAGTCTGAGCCTGTTTCATTAACAAGTTGCTTGAACTTTTGAATTTTTGGAATAAATGGAGTTAAAAACTTAGATGATCTAGCTTTAACCCAATTTCTATTTCCTCTAATTGCATTTATTTCTCCATTATGTGCAAGGAGTCTAAAAGGTTGGGCTAAATGCCATCTTGGACTTGTATTTGTAGAAAACCTCTGATGAAAGACACATGTGGATGCTTTAAAATTTTCTTGATTTAAATCAATATAAAACTCTTTGATTGCATTAGGCAACATAAGACCTTTATAAACTATTGTCTTAGAAGACATGCTACATACGTATAGAACTTCATCATCCATATATATTTCTTCAATAAATTTTCTAGCCTGTATTAAGCTTGTTTCAAAAATATCTTGACTAAAATCCTTATTCATAGGCTTTATAAATAATTGATATATTTGAGGCATGCATTCAGATGCTATCTTTCCTAAGATTTTTTCTTGAGTAGGAACAAGACGGTGTGTAATAAGTTGAAGATTTTCATTCTTAAGAATTTTCTTTATTTTTGGAAGGGTCTTAATAAGATCTTCTTTATAAAAAACTTGTGCTATTGCAAAATTTTCTTCAATCTCAATCCCTTGTTCTTTGCTAATAATATCTATGAAGTACTGATGATCAATATCAAATAATAACCCGCAACCATCACCTGTTTTGCCATCAGAGCCAACACCGCCCCTGTGTGTCATGCTAACAAGCGCGTTTATTGAACTAGTAATAATTTTATGCGATTTAACTCCATTAATATTTGCAACTAGACCAAAACCACAGTTGTCTTTGAATTCGTTTTTTTTAAATAATCCAGGCATAAATAGAATGTTTTTTAGCAATTATAACACATTGATATTTCAATTATATTTAAAAAGTGTCATACTTCGTCATACGTTTCACACAATTTAATATGAATAAGAAAAATAAGCAATATCAGATTGAGAAAGGCGTTTTGTTGTTCACTCAACCTAGGTCACCCTATTTTTATGGGAAATTGAGAGTGAATGGAAAATATATTACAAAATCTTTCGCACCAATTGAAGATTATGAGGCGGCGCTCGATATGCTATTTAAATGGCGTGAAGATATTTTTGGTGCAGAAAAAAATAACTTTTCCATTGGTCTCAATACAAAAACTTTAAATTATAGGGATGAATACTTATCACATGAAAAACTTGAGAATGACTTTCAATTTCTTGAGGTTGGAAGATATGATCCTGAAAAAAAGACTGCCGAAGAGAGAAAAATTAGTTTTGTAGAAATTTATGGTGAATATAATCAAGTTCAAGCATCTAACCAGGCTCACAGATGTCTAGATTGCGGAAACCCCTACTGTGAATGGAAATGTCCAGTTCATAATTTTATACCAGACTGGTTAAAGCTTGTTAATGAAGGAAATATTATTGAGGCAGCTGAACTATGTCACTCAACAAATAGTTTGCCAGAAGTTTGTGGCAGGGTCTGTCCACAAGATAGGCTTTGTGAAGGTGCTTGTACACTAAATGATGGTTTTGGAGCTGTAACAATTGGCTCGACCGAAAAATATATAACAGAAAAAGCATTTGAAATGGGATGGAAGCCCGATATGTCACAAAGAAAATGGACAGATAAAAAAGTAGCTATTGTTGGCGCAGGTCCGGCTGGAATTGCATGTGCTGATGTCTTAACCAGGTCTGGGGTCCATAGTCATGTCTTTGATAAAAATGAAGAAATTGGAGGCTTACTAACTTTTGGGATACCAGAGTTTAAGTTAGAAAAATCAGTTGTAAAAAGAAGAAGAAAAATTTTAGAAGGCATGGGTGTGAAATTTAATCTTGGTAAAGAAATTGGTAAAGATATTCCTTTTAAAAAACTTTATTCTGATTATGATGCTGTATTCTTAGCTATGGGCACATATACCTCACTAGAAGGAGGTTTTGCTGGTGAAAAACTCCCTCAAGTATTTAAAGCAATTGATTATCTGATTTCAAATACAAAAAAATTACTTAAATTAAAGCAAGGTAAAAATGAGTATATAAACCTCAAAGGCAAGAATGTTATTGTCTTAGGTGGTGGCGATACAGCAATGGATTGTAATAGAACTGCAATTAGACAAGGCGCCAAATCTGTGAAATGTTTGTACAGAAGAGATGAGCAAAATATGCCTGGATCTAAGAGAGAGGTTCAAAATGCAAAAGAAGAAGGCGTAGAGTTTGAGTTTAATATTCAGCCTATAGATATTATTGGTGATAAAAAAGTTGAGGGAGTCAAGATTGTTAAAACTCAACTGGGAGAACCTGATCAAAACGGAAGAAGAGTCCCAATTCCTATACCTGGCTCTGAAATAATATATGAGGCGGATGCGGTAATTATTGCTTTTGGTTTTAGAGCTAGTCCATCTTATTGGTTTAAAGATTTTAATATTGAAACTCACAAAAACGGATTGGTCTTAGCAGAAGAGCATCAAGAATATAAATTTCAAACATCAAATAATAAGATTTTTTCAGGTGGTGATATGGTTAGAGGATCCGATCTTGTAGTCACTGCGATATGGGAAGGACGTGAAGCAGCAAAAAGTATAATAAAATATGTTTCATGAATATAGAAAATTCAATATTTCTCAAAGCTCTTAATAAAGAAAAATTAAGCACTCCTCCAATTTGGTATATGAGGCAGGCTGGACGTTATATGCCAGAGTATAGAGCTGTGAGAAAAAACTTTAAAAATTTTTTAGACATGTGTAAAAATCCTGAGGTATGTTGTGAGCTAGCATTGCAACCAATTAATGCTTTTAATTTGGATGCTGCGATACTCTTCTCTGATATTTTAACAATACCTGATGCATTAGGTTTGGGAGTTAAATTCTTAGAAGGTGAAGGCCCTGTATTTGATAACCCAATTAAAATATCAAAAGATGTTATAAATCTTCCCGATTTTGAACCAGATAATCTCTCTTACGTATACAAAGCCGTATCAAACATAAAAAATGCTTTACCAAAAAATATTCCATTAATAGGTTTTTCTGGAAGTCCTTGGACTTTAGCAGCTTATTCTATTGAAGGAAGATCATCAAAAAATTTTGAATACACAAAAAGTTTCATAAGGAATAATGAAGAAGAGGCGCATATCTTTTTACAAAAATTAACAGATGCATGTTTTATTTATTTAAAAAAACAAGTTGAAGCTGGTGCTGATGTAATACAAATATTTGATTCATGGGCTAATCTTTTGAGCAAAAAAGATTACGAAACATACTCACTAAACTACATTAGATCCTTAATATCAAAGCTTAAAGAGGATCAGGTGACTGCAAGTATTCCTATAATTTTATTTGCTAGAGAACCAGAAATTAGCTGTAATCACATGGTTAAAGTGCAAGCAGACTGCTTAAGCTTGTATTGGAAAACTAAAGATATTGATTTAGCTTTTCTGAATGGAAAAGTAGCACTTCAAGGAAATCTTAATCCGGAAATACTTCTTCAAGAAGACAATGTCATTAAAAATGAAGCAGATAGAATATTAAAACAATTTAAAAATTATGATGGATATGTATTTAATTTAGGGCATGGGATTACTCCCAATATTGATCCAGGCAAAATTAAGCTCTTAACAGACCATATAAGATCTAGATAGTTACTTTATTTTTTTTCGGGCCAAAGTCTGATTAAGCCTTCCTGAGCACAAGATGCAACCAGCTCACCATTCTTAGCAAATATTGACCCTCTAGAGAAACCTCTTGCATTACGTGTTATTGGACTGTCAATTGAATATAAAAACCAATCATTTAAATCAAGTTTTTTATGAAACCAGATTGCATGATCAAGGCTAGCGTTTTGAAGATTCTTAGTTAAGAAATTTACCCCAACTGAGTTGTTTGCAGCAGCTAATAGACCCATATCAGATATATAAAGCAGGAATGCTTGTTGTATTGTTTGGTCAGATGGTAATTTTCCTTTTGGTCTTATCCATGTGTTTTTAAAAGGAGGCATCCTTTTAGGCTCAAAATAATCTTGAATTTCAACAGGCCTCATTTCTATCTCTCTTTGTCTTAAAAACATGGGCATATCTTTGCTATCAATATTAAGTTTTTTTAAAAGAACCTCTCTATTTTCTATCTCATCCTTAAGCTCATCTGGAGCCGGAACATCAGGAATAGTAATTTCATGCTCGAGACCCTTCTCGTCTTTCTGAAATGAAATAGAGCAACTAAATATAGCCTCCCCATCTTGAAGTGCTTTTACATTTCTTGTAGAAAAACTTTTTCCATTTCTTATCCTATCAACAGTAAAGATTATTGGTTTTTCCATATCACCAGGTCTTAAAAAATAAGAGTGGAAGGAATGGGCATAATGCTCCACATCGATTGTTTTATATGCAGCTATCAAAGTTTGAGCCATAACCTGACCACCAAAAACCCTACCCCAGCCAACGTTTTTTCCATTCCAGCTATAAATATCTCTATCCACTTTATTTAAGGTGAATAAATTTAAAGATTTTTCTAAAAGATTTCTTTTTTCATCCATTTTTGTTTAAAGCTCCAGGTGAAGAATTGTTATATAGCTGATTAAAATATATTTGCTCATCTTACATGTTTTATAAAAAAACTAGAACTTTCATATTTCAAAAAGTATGATGGCCATCTAAGTTTATAATGATTAAGCAATGACAATTAATAAAAATATAGAATTACCAAATAAACCAAGTCATAAAGTTGAAGTATCAAAAATATTTAATATTGATTCTAAGATGTCAGTTAAAGGGTTTGAAGAAAAAACTGAGTGGGTTCCTGAAATAGATGACGGTTATATTTTTGATAAAGAGACAACACTCTCAATTCTTGCTGGCTTTAATCATAATAGAAGAGTTATGGTTCAAGGCTTTCATGGGACAGGAAAGTCAACACACATAGAGCAAATTGCTGCTAGATTGAATTGGCCTTGCGTAAGAATTAATCTAGATAGTCATATCAGCAGAATAGATCTTCTTGGTAAGGATGCAATTAAATTAAAAGATGGTAAGCAAATAACCGAATTTCAAGAAGGCATGCTTCCATGGTCTATTCAGAATCCTGTGGCATTGGTCTTTGATGAGTATGATGCTGGGAGGCCTGATGTAATGTTTGTGATCCAGAGAATTTTAGAAGTTGAGGGTAAACTTACACTCCTTGATCAAAATAAAGTTATAAAACCTCATCCATCATTCAGGCTATTTGCCACAACAAACACTGTAGGACTCGGAGACGTTACTGGTCTCTATCATGGAACTCAACAAATAAATCAAGGACAAATGGATAGATGGCACATCCTTTCAACGTTAAATTATTTAGATGCAAATCAAGAATTAAAAGTTGTTCTATCAAAAGTTAGTGAATTTAATACAAATAAGAATCAAGAGATATTAATAAATATGATTAAGCTAGCGAATCTTACAAGGAGTGGATTTGAAAATGGTGATATATCAATTCTTATGTCGCCCAGAACAGTGATTTCATGGGCGCAGAACTATAAAATATTTAAAGACGTCGTCGATTCTTTTAAATTAACCTTTCTAAATAAATGTGATGATTTGGAAAAACCAATTATTGCTGAATATTTTCAAAGATGCTTTGATATCGAAATAACTAATTAATAAATTTTATGGGGTGGGTTAAAAATAGAGACAGGCTTCATGAAGCAGCCCTTTCATCAATAAAATCAATCTCAAAGAAAAAAGAGATCTCATCTAAAAATGGAATTGCTCAAAGACCTCCATTATTAAATCAAGCTAGCATTTCATCAACACCAAGATCAACCAAAGATTTACCATCATGGAGGGGTGAAACTGATTATCAATCCTTTTGGTATTTATTTCATGATGAGAAAAATGATCTTCCGCTAACCTTAGACGCAAGAATTGTCTTTAATGAACTAGAGATGTCGCGAACAGAAATACTAGGATCAAATCTTTATATGGGCGCAAAGACAAATATTATTAATTATCTAGATGATAGAAGTTTAAATATAGAAGATAAGAGATCTTCAAATTTTTTGGCTTTGTGTAGTAATTTGTGGTTAAAAGATCTAGCTGGCTTTGATTTAAAGCCGTCATCAAAAGAGCTGGTAGCTGAATTTAATAAAAGATTTGAAGCTATAGATCTAGATCATGTAAAAGATAAATTGATTGCAAATATTGATGATCAAGATAACTTTTCAAAAGTATCTTTAGATTTTTTAAAAGCTATTAAGCTTATAAAGTCTGTTAAAGACGATGATGATTATCAAGATGAGGATCTCATTGAGCCTCCTGGAAGTACTGATGATATTGAAGAAGAGATTGATACTTCAGAAGAAAGTGAAACTACAAATTCAGATATATCACTTGAGGATATAAATATAGACTTTGAAGAGTTGGTTGAAGAAGCGGCTTCTGTAAGCGATGGCGCGTCTATTGAAGAAGAGATTGATGCTTTATCCTACCCTGAAAATGATTATATAGGATTTAATAAAATTGATTATTCAATCTTTACAACTGATTTTGATGAGATTATTGAAGCAAAAGATTTAACAACTCCTGATGAAGCTATCCGTCTAAGAGCACAATTAGACAATTTAATAAAACCGCATCTAGCCACAATTGGTAAATTAGCAAATAGGCTTCAAAGACTCTTGCTTGCAAAACAAAACACTAATTGGAACTTTAATCTTGAAGAGGGAATTTTAGACACTGCAAGATTGCATAGGGTGATAGCAGAGCCAGGACATCCTTTAAGTTATAAACAAGAGACGGAAACTAATTTTAAAGACACTGTTGTTACATTATTGATTGATAATTCCGGGTCTATGCGGGGAAGATCTATTAGCTTAGCTGCGATATGTGGAGATATTATTGGGAGCACTCTTGAAAGATGTCAAATTAAAACAGAGGTGCTAGGCTTCACAACAAAACACTGGAAAGGAGGAGAATCAAAGCAAAAATGGATTTCTGAAGGAAGTTTTATGAATCCAGGAAGGCTTAATGATATAAGACATATTATTTTTAAAAGTGCTGATAATAGCTGGAGACGAGCAAGAAAATATTTTGGTGCCATGTTAAAAGAAGGTCTTCTGAAGGAAAATATTGATGGTGAAGCTTTGACATGGTCGCATGACCGTTTGATTAAACGAAATGAGGAGAGAAAAATTTTGATAGTTATATCAGATGGAGCTCCGGTTGATGACAGCACTTTATCTGCTAATAGAGAAGATTACCTGGACAACCATCTAAAAAAAATCATTGCTCAAATAGAAATCGAAAGCCCTGTAGAATTACAGGCAATAGGGATTGGTCATGATGTTAGCAAATACTATAACAATGCAATCACTATAAATAGAGCAGAAGAGCTTGGTGAGGTTCTGCTTGAGGAGTTAACAAAACTTTTCAAGAACTAATATCTGTATTACAATACTTCTTTAATGTTTACACTGTAAACATTATACAGGGAGATAGAATGAAGATAACTAAACAGGCAGGTCCACCAAAAGAATTATTATATTTTGATGATGAGGTAAACTTAACACCACTTCAAATTGAAGATGTTGTTGAAATATTTAACACCCCCCTTACTGGTTCCTATAACTGGGACTACACAATAGCTGATAATAGAATTAAAAAATTATATGAGCTTGGTAAAGAATTAAATTGGAATGGCTCTATAGATTTACAATGGGATTATACGCACCCATCTGATGAGAAACTTATTGATCCGGATGAAGAGCTTCCTCATGAAACTCTAGAAGCATATCAAAACTTATCTGAAGAAGAAAAGATTCTATTCGATCGACACTCTACTGCTGAATTAATGAGTCAATTTTTGCATGGCGAACAAGGCGCTCTTCTTGTTGCTTCACAGCTAGCATCATGTGCTCCAACTTATAATGCAAAACTTTATGCTGCATCGCAAACATTTGATGAGGCTAGGCATGTAGAAGTTTTTAATAGGTATCTTCAAGAGAAAATTGGTATCCATTATCCAATTAACCCAGCATTAAAAACTTTATTAGATAAAATTCTTACTGATGAAAGATGGGATCTAAAGTTTATTGGCATGCAAATTATCATAGAAGGTCTTGCGCTTGCCGCCTTCCAGATGCTTAAGTCAATTACTAGGGATCCATTATTAAAACAGCTGCTTCATTATGTTGTTAGAGATGAGGCTAGGCACGTTACTTTTGGTATAAATTATCTTGAAGATTTTATAAAAACACTTTCTCCTGAAGAAATTGAGGATAGGGCTGAATTTGCATATGAAGCATGTGTTATATCTAGAGAGAGATTAATAAATACAAAATCTGAGCAAAGATTTTTAGGAATGTCTGAAGAAGAAGCAAGAGAATTTCAGTTAAACACAAAAACTTTTGATATGTTTAGAAACTTCTTGTTTTCTAGAGTTATTCCAAATCTTTCAAGAATAGGTCTTTTGACTGACAGCGTTAGACCAAAATTTGAAGCTTTAGGATTGCTTGAGTATGAGCATGCTCCCGATGATTTTGAGTGTGATTGGACTGAATTAAAAAAACCTTTAGAGACCTTTGACAAAATTCCAGAAGCAATCTAGATTTTTTGTTCTTCTCTTTATAAGCTTTTATAGTTTTTCTGAAACTATAATTATTACTCCATCTGAAGACCCTTACACTGAAATTCAAGAAGCTTTAATTCTTGCAAGTCCGGGAGATATTATCAGAATTAGTGAGGGTTTATATCAGCTTGAAGATAGCTTATCGATTGATATTGATGGATTAATCCTTGAGGGTGAAGGGATGAATAAAACTATCTTATCTTTTAAAAACCAACTCTCTGGAGCCCAAGGGCTTTCAGTAACATCAAACGGGGTTACGCTTCGTGATTTTGCTGTTGAAGATGCAAAGGGTGATGCTATTAAAGTTAAGGGGGTCGATAATATTAACTTCATCAGGATAAGAACAGAGTGGACAAATGGACCAGATGAATTAAATGGTGCCTATGGCTTGTATCCAGTTGAATCAAAAAATGTTCTTATAGATTCTTGCGTTGCCATTGGCGCTTCCGATGCTGGTATATATGTTGGTCAATCTGAAAATATAATAGTTAAGAATTCAAGGGCTGAATTCAATGTGGCTGGAATTGAAATAGAGAATTCTTATTATGCTGATGTTTATAATAATCATGCTGAAAATAATACTGGAGGTATTTTAGTATTTGACTTGCCGGACATCCCTCAACAAGGCGGACATCATGTAAGAGTCTTTAGAAATAAATCCATTAATAATAATACAGATAATTTTGCACCTGAAGGCAATATTGTCGGTGAAGTTCCAAGAGGTACAGGGATAATTATTCAAGCTAATTCTCATGTAGAGATTTTTGATAATGATATTGGTGGGAACGATACTATTAATATTGCTGTTGTTACTTACGGTTATAATACTGACGATAAAAACTATTACCCTCATCCACGAAATATTCAAATACATAATAATCGCTTTACCAAATCAGGTCTAAATCCTGATCTTGAAACGGGAGAGTTGGCAAAAATATTATATGAATTATCAAATGGTAATATGCCAGACATTTTTTGGGATGGAATACTCCCAATGAAACAAATAATATTTGGGCAGCCTGATGATGAAAAATTAATTCTTGAAGATAATGGCTCTGCTACATTTTTAACCATTAATCCAATTAAATACATGCTGCCAATATTTAATCCTGTTGAAAGAAACTATGATAAATACAGAGGCGAAATTATTCCCCTGCCAAAAGTAAAATTCAGTGACTAAAAATAATATAAAACTCTTATTTTGTTTGCTTTTTTTTAGTTATCTAGAATCTTCCACTTATGTAAAAGAGGATCTTATATATCAAGACAAGCTACCGAAAAAACTTTCAGAATATGGCTTTTTTCAAGATATGAACAACCAAATACCATCTGATGGTGTGCTACCGTATGACTTGATTAGCCCCTTATTTTCAGATTATGCAGATAAATTAAGATTTATATATATTCCAGAAAATAAGACAGCAACTTATAAACCCAATAAAGTATTTGATTTTCCAAATGGAACTGCATTAATAAAAACTTTTGCATATTTAAATAAACATAAAAACTCAAATATTTCTAAACAACTTCTAGAAACTCGTCTCTTGATTAAGAAAAATGATAAGTGGGTTAACGTTAGTTATATCTGGAACGGTGATCAAAGCGAAGCTTTTTTAAGCATTGCTGGGAAAACTATTTTAACTAAATTTGTCAATGAATATGGTGAATTGATAGATGTTCGATATAGGGTTCCCAATATTAATCAGTGCAAAGAATGTCATACATCAAATAAAAAAATAACCCCTATTGGACCAAAAGCTAGAAATTTAAATAAAAGCTTTAATTATTTTGAAAATTCAGAAAATCAACTTATGAAATGGCACCAAATGGGATGGATTGAAGATAATGTCAACATAAAATCAATGGTGGATTGGCGAGATGAATCAAAAGAGTTAAATGATAGAGCAAGATCATATTTGGATATTAACTGTGCTCATTGCCATATAGATGGCGGGTCAGCAGATACTAGTGGTCTTGTTCTAGACTATCTTGAAAGTAAAAAAATAAATTTGGGAATCTATAAAAAACCAGTTGCTACAGGCAGAGCAAGCAATAATATGAGTTATTCAATTGTTCCAGGAAAGCCTGATGAATCTATATTATTATACAGAATGCAATCTCTGGATCCAGGAATAATGATGCCTGAATCAGGAAGATTTTTAGAACATGCAGAGGCTGTTGAGCTTATCAATAAGTGGATTAAAAACCTATAATTGGCTTTAAATTTGTATTAACGTCCATACCTATTTAATATATATTTAATCTTAAGGAGAAAAACTATGTCAAGACATTCCGCTATTAATAGATTTGGAAGATCTACCAATCCAGCCTTTAGTAGAGGCTTTGATTCAACATCATATGAGGCTTCTATGGGTGAAAGAATGACTCTTGATGGAGCAGTCAATAAAACAGGTATACTTCTAGCTTTATGTTTTTCTGGTGCTTTCATTGGATGGAATATACCTGCTTTAATATGGCCTGGTGCGATTATTGGTTTTATTTTAGCAATGGTAACTATTTTTAGAAATCCAGCAAAAGCTGGATCAACTGCACCTTTGTATGCTTTGGCCCAAGGTATTTTTCTAGGTGGAATTACATTAATGTATGAAAGTGCATTTGAAGGTATCGCAATTCAAGCAATTGGCTTAACTTTTGGAATACTGGCTTCACTGTTAATGTGCTAC
>ENA-OQVM01002145-OQVM01002145.1-marine-metagenome-genome-assembly--contig:-NODE-2145-length-23928-cov-5.556958_pt1 | contig 23928 bp, 18 predicted proteins | sample MGYA00237776_ERZ505498 | MGnify/ENA primary metagenome ERZ505498 (study PRJEB26159, sample SAMN06265151) | marine metagenome | isolation source: Helgoland LTER site | place: Germany:Helgoland, sampling... | reverse complement strand
CAAATGCTTGGGGTGAAGTCACCTCGTGAATTACGTGGCGGTCTATATAGATTAACGATGAGCCATCGCTGTTTTGCTTAACAAGGTGGCTATCCCACAGCTTGTCGTAAAGTGTTCTTCCAGTCATCACAGTCTCCCAGACGTGCTTATTTCAAGTTGCAGCCATTGTAGACCTGCCTTATGATGAAATAAATTCATATTTAGCATAAGTTCCATTCTTTAAAGGAATGAACAGTCAAAACAGAGTAACGCCATGGATAATCAAAATTTAAAAGCCTTTATCACCGTCGCAGAGCTTGGCTCATTTTCAGATGCCGCCGACCGCCTCTACCTAACCCAATCCGCCATCAGCAAGCGTATTGCCCTGCTAGAACAGCAGATCGGTAAACGCCTATTTGATCGCATCGCCCGACAGGTATCCCTAACTGAAGCCGGCAATGAACTGCTGCCAAGGGCCCGGCGCATACTGCAGGAATATGAAAATGCCCTACAGGCGATTAATGATTTATCCGGGGAAGCCAGTGGCACTCTGAGATTGGCCATAAGCCACCACTTGGGACTGCATCGCCTGCCGCCGGTGCTTAAGCAATTTGCCCAGCAATATCCCAATGTGACTTTGGATATTGAGTTTATGGACTCGGAGAAAGCCTATGAGAAAGTCCTCCATGGCGAGTCAGAGGTTGCAGTGATTACCTTGGCTCTAGAGAGCCATCACAATATTAATAGTAAAAAGATATGGAATGACCCGCTGCGGTTTATCTGCGCACAGGATCACCCGCTGGCAGCGCTAAAACAGCCGGCACTTAAAGACCTTGCTGAATACCCGATTATTTTGCCGGGGCTTAATACTTATACGGGGCGGATTATTCAGAATTTATTTCAGCGGGAAGGAATACCGCTGAAGGCGCCAATGTCGACTAACTATTTGGAGACCATTAGCACCATGGTTGAAATTGGGCTGGGGTGGAGTGTGTTACCTGAAACGCTGGTGAGAGACTTACATGTGATGCCGTTTAAGACTATTACGATTGAGCGGGAGTTGGGCTATATCCATCATATGAAGCGCAGCCTGTCGAATGCGGCGATGGGGTTTTTGGGCCTAATGGATAGGGCTTAGTGCCATTCCTTGCGGTTCCAGCGAACCAAATGTTAGGTAGTGTTCAATATTTAGTTTGAGTTTAAGTGATGCAATTTAGCTGTCATATCCAGCCCCAATGCCTGCATAACAACCAAAGTCGTCTTTAAGGTCGGATTACCCTTCTCGCTAAATGATCGATAAAGTTGCTCGCGGGAAAGTCCCGTTTCATTGGCTATCTGGCTCATACCTTTGGCTCTGGCTACTACACCTAGGGCTTCAGCGATATACCCTGAATTACCTGTTTCAAACGCATCAGCCATAAATACTTCAATAGCTTCTGCACTATCCAGAACAGCTGCGGGGTCGTAGTTGTATATTTGCTCTGCCATATTAATGTCCTCTACTCTTTGGCTAATTTCAATGCAATTTGAATATCTTTACTTTGCGTACTTTTGTCACCACCACACAGAAGGATAATGATGAGTGCTCCCTTCTTTTTGAAATAGACTCGATAACCAGGCCCACAATAAATTCTAAGTTCGCTGACTCCCTGACCAACAGGAGACACGTCGCCGGCTAGACCATTGGCGAGGCGAAATATTCGCGCAGCAATAAGGGCTTTAGCACGACGATCCTTGAGTTTGCTTTGCCACTTTTGATAGGTTGAAGTCTGTTTTATCTCAAGCATACACTAAATGTAGTTTATAAAATACAAATAGCAAGGTTTTATATGAATGGCTAAAAGTCATGCATCGGTAAAGTCGCGTGGATCACTTATGCGTGATGATATTGAGGATGAGACCCTGCACTGCATAAGGGATTACTCTGGAGCGCTTGGGAGCACATCGAGAGTCTTCCCGAGCGAACGGGTAGTGTTAAGTTTTGTGTCAGCTCTCTCCTAAAAGCCTGTATTTCCTCCTAAAACCAGGGCCTTTAAGCCCTAAAAGTCCGTTAGTTAAAGACGCTTTCACGTGTATTTCAATAACTTACGTAGGTTCGACCCATTTCATAGGTTCTGGCACTAACATCTAATGGATTAACTCTAAAAACAACACCACAAACCCAAAGGTGCCTAAAAAACACAGGTTAGACATGACTATTACCGCAGACGCTTCCCGCTCCATCACACCATAGGATGCACTAAAAATCAGCGCACTTATTCCTATAGGCATAGAGGCAGCAACCACAAGAGTCGCCGCCTGCAAATAAGGCAAATCAAATACCGAAAACGCCATATATCCCACCAATAGAGGAAAGAGGATAAGCTTCAACCCCATCACCAGCACCAGTCGCCACTTGGCGTCAATGGAACCCATGCCTAGACTCTTCATGCCAAGTACCAGTAAAGCGGTGGGAATCCCTGCCTGACCCAGTAGGTGAATGCTATCGCCAAGTGGGCCTGGCAAGGTCACATCGAATAGATTGAGCCCCAAGCCTGCGATCAGAGCAGCGGTGACTGGACGTTTGACCAAAGACAGCAGTAGCGAACTCAGCACCATGAGTAATGAACGCCGATTGGCGTTGTCGAGCTCTGCCACAACCGTGCCCATCAAGAACAGGACGATGTCATAAACCACGATAATTAACATCAGGGGCACGAGGGCTCCATTGCCGAGTAAATGCAGTACCACAGGAATGCCAATAATTGTAATATTCGAATAGGAAGCCTGCATTGCCAGTGATGCGCAAGCCGGACCCTTGAGCACTTTCCCCCACAGCCCTAGGCGGCCAAGCAACAGAGTAATCAAAAATACAAACAGTAATGGCCCATAAAATGCGCCGTAGAAAGACCATTCAATCGACTCCGGCAGACTGGCTTCCCAGGAGGATATAAACAGCAACGCAGGTACGGCAACTTTGAATGAGAAGTTGGCGAGAACTGTTTCAATATTCGCTGGGTTGTTGTGGACACGGCTAAATAAGTAGCCTGAAAAAATCAGTGCGAAGGGAGGAAAAAGTGCAGAGACAATAGTGGCTATCATTGACTTACAACCCGGTAATAAATACCCAAGACTAGAATCTCATTCGAGGTCATTCGCTGCTTTTCTGCTCGGGAGTTTTTTACAGCCTTCGCACCGAACAGTATAATTAAAATGAGAATGCCTCGTAGAACTTACCAAACCTAAGCCCGCAATCGGTCACTGGACTGTTTAGGAATGACAGTGGCACAGAGGTGCAATGGCGAGGATCTGAGCTTGCATCACGCTGAGGCACGCAAAACTCATCGCCACCCGCCACCACCTCCATCACATCAAAATGAAGGTGCGGGCCTGTCGAGTTACCGCTATTGCCGCTTAAGCCAATAACATCCAATTGATTAACCCTATCCCCAACATTCACCAGAGCGCCATTTTTAGTGAGATGAAAATAACGCGCAAAAGTGCGATCATCATGCACCACTATGACGACATTCTCATGTCCTGGCGTATGGTCAGTATCAGAAAACTGTTCTTCAACCTGAAATACCTCGCCGGCCCTGCTGGCGACAATCTCGGTGCCAATTGGCATCTCTATATCCAGAGAATAATACTGAATCGGATTGATAGAATTCGACGAGGGAGCGGTTCGCGCGGCATGGGGAAAGGCTTTAAATGATTCACCAATCTGGTAGGGCAAAATATAAGGCGATGTAAATTGATCGGGAAATACAGAGCAGTCATAGTTTTTGTAAGTATTTCCCTGGCCGCCACTACAGCTGGCGAGTAAAAGGAAAAATGCTGAGACTGCCATTCTGATCATCTAGTTCTCATCCTTAAGATAGCTCTTTGGTCACGACGCGCCACAGGCTTTCGTCCACTTTGGGTTTTAATTTAGTCAGTGAAACCAACAATTACCAGTTTAGGTAACTGAAGTCGCTGCGGGCAATTGGGGATATCAAGAATCTGTCAGGCGGGGATACTTCAACTTGGGTGCGAGTGACTTTGCTGGACGATCCAGAGAGAGGTTAGAAGCCTTTGCCTGCCCTCTTCCTTTGCAACTTAAATATCTCCTCCATTAGATCCTTAGTACTGCCATAACAAGACGCACAGAACGCTTCAAACTCCCTTAACTGGTCAGGGGCTGGCCACACTCCACTGGTGCTAGTCAATTGCCCAATACTAATCTGATACTTAGAGAGCGTCTCGATATAAACACGGCGCTGTTCTTTGGGAATCACCAATGGCGGCAAGCCGCTCTTCAGCAATGGAATATTGGCCAATAACCTAGCAATTCGACCATTGCCATCATAGAACGGGTGAATATGGGCAATGCCCATATGGATCTTGGCGTATATTACTGCGGCATTATCGAGAGTGACATCGTCTACGCTGGTTGCATTAATAGCGTCCAAAACCTCAGCCATTAACTTCGGCACAAACAGCGGCAATGCATATTCAATAAAAGACTGCTTGTTATCTGAGCCTACAACATGGGTGCCATTTGCCTCCACCTTCCAGGCGCCAATGGGTTTGTAGATATCATCAAGATATTCGGTCTGTACCGCTCGGTGCAGGGCAAAAATCACATCATGACTCAGTGGACGGTCAATACATTGATAGAGCACTTCGATCGCTCGGGCATGACCTCGAACTTCCTGATGATCTTTTATTGGTTTGCCTGAAACGGTCAAACCTTGTTCGAGAATAAAGTGTGTATCACCCAATGACAGGGTATTGCCCTCTAGCGCGGTGGATGAATGAGTCCAGAGGTCGCGAATTTGATTGAGGAGTACTCTGCGTAAATCGGGATCAAGATCGGCGAGAAAAGCAAAGGAGTCGCTTGCCGAAAAAGGTGGGACCGCCTCTGTAGGGTTACTTATAGCTTGATAGGTGGTTGAGGGGCCGGCTCCACTTCGTTTTACTTTGTTACCAGCTTCCCAGTCAGCTAACCAGCGCCTAAGAGTGCGACTCGAGGCTTCGTGGTTGATTTTACTCGCGATATCCCTGAGCGAGAGTGGACCTGAGGCCTGCTTTAACAGGGTTAAGATGGCGTGTTTTTGGGTAGACTTGGCCATAAATTGACTATTTAATGATCAGTCCGGCCATTATATTCATAAAATGGCCAAATAAATAGATTTCCGGCCGTTTTTGTAGCTATCGATTAGAGGCGGTGCTAGCTGTGGCTAGATCCCTGGCCACTGCGCTCTGCCAGGATGACAATATGGGGGCGGCGCCCGGATAACAAATTAAGGGGCTTTCTCCGGATGGCAGCTTAAAAATCAAATAACCCGCTTAGGATTCAGAATTCCCTTGGGATCCATTGCCATCTTCAGTGTTTTCATCAAGGCAATTTCACTGGGGGTTCTCGAGAGCGCTAAAAAGTCGCGCTTTATAACACCCACACCATGCTCCGCGGTAATAGCACCAGAGTACTCGCCGATCATATGCATGATATCTTCATTGATTTTGAGTTTGTCTTCATCGCGCCCGGTATAGGCACAGACGTGGAGATTATTGTCGCCAATATGACCAAATAGCAGCACGCCAATATTGTCATATTTGGCTTTTAAGCGCTGATCCAAGTCTTCGGCAAAAGGTCCAATCTGCTCCAAAGGCAAGCTGACATCTTGATTTGAAACTGGCCCCAAGACCTGAAAAAGTTCGCCAATACCATCGCGTATCTGCCAAAACTTGTCGGCATCTTGATGGGATTGAGCAATCAAAGCGTCATCAATCAAGCCAGATTCAAGCTGCGCGAACAGAGCGGATTCAAAACGCTCCGCGCCTAGATTTTGATCGTTATCTTTGTATTCAACCAACAGATAGTAGGCGTGACTCTCTTGAAAAGGGCTGCTCAAATTGGGCAACACTTCAAGCACTTTGCTGTAGTAGCTATCCCACATCAGTTCAAAGCCTGTGAGCCCAGAGCCGAGACTGCGTTTGAGTTCGACCAATAATTTTGTCACCGACTCATAACTGTTTAAGGCGCAGAGCGCGGTATGAGAGCTGCGAGACTTGGGCTGCAGCTGCAAAACCACACGGGTAACGATACCCAGCGTACCCTCAGAGCCAATAAACAAATGTTTCAGATCATAACCGGAGTTATTTTTAACCATTTTATTCATGGCATTGATCACCGTGCCATCGGCCAAAACAGCCTCTAAACCCAGCACCAGTGAACGGGTCATACCGTAGCGAATAACTTCCGTGCCCCCAGCATTAGTCGCCACATTGCCGCCGATATTGCAGCTGCCCCGCGCGCCTAAATCCAAGGGTAGAATCAACTGACTATCGTCGGCGGCATCTTGAAGTACCTGGAGCGGAGTGCCTGCCAGTGCGGTAACCGTCATGGCGGTGGCATCGAGCTCTTCAATGCCATTCATACGCTCGAGGGAAATCGCCATCTCACCCGACATGGGCGTTGCACCACCCGCCAGACCGGTCAAACCTCCCTGAATAACCACAGGCTGATCATGCTTATGACAGAGCGCCATAATGTCGGAAAGTTGCTGCGTGGTTTTTGGTTTAAGCAGAGCCAGTGGCTCACAGGGGGCTGCGCCACTCCAGTCAGAGTGGTATTTTTCGCTGATATCGGTGCCTGTCAGTACTGAGGACGAATCGAGACACTCGACTAGTGAAGCAATTAGGTTATTCATTATGGCTATGCTGTTAGGTTATAAATTAGACCCATGGTAACTGACAACTCTCACCAACTACCATTTATCCTCAAGAACCTGGACACGATCAAATGACTCGCCGATCAACACACCCAACTCACGCTGTTCACCCTCTTCGAGATGAACCGAAGGACGGCCATGGGCAAAACGGTAATTGCAGATCAAGGCAATGTCACCGACCTTCCAATTAATCGGAATGCCGTAGTCATCATAGATATCGAGGAAAAGCTGTTTTTCTTCAGGCGACATCTCACTGCCATCACCAAAAGTCAGCTTTAAGGGACGCTCTTCTGGCGGTAAGTGCTGCACAAGAGGCCAGCTATCAAACCAGGCATCATCATCAGCCAAGCTGCTATACAAGAGGTTACGGTCAAGATGCGGAAAATACTCAAACGCTGAAATATAGTAACGGGTCTTTAATTTACGGTCTTCTCCCCACTCAGCTTCAAGACCACGACGGCGCGCTTCGGCAATCGCTTCATCCTGATCTTCAGTTAACATGGACTGCTGCCAGTGGTTGTAGACACCTATATCCAGACGCCCCTCAAAAGCATCGCGATCGGTGAGATCACGGTGGTAGCAAAGGCCTAAGGCTTTAAGCTTCTGACCAAAGGCCGTGGCCAACAATGCATCAGTCGCCTGACAGTTATCGGAGACAAAGGTAGCGCCGCCAACCTTAGGCATCTTATGAGCCATAAAGCTGACCATTGTGGTACTGGAGCCGATATAGGCCATTTCATGATGATAGTGCAGTGATGCAGCCAGTGGCGCACCCACTTCATAGACATTCTTTTCAATGATCTTACGTGGGTTGGCACCACCCTCGTATTTGCGCTCATTTTTGAGCACCTGAGTTGCAACCAGACGCATAGCCTGCAAGTCATCTAAACCGCTATTGATAACATGGACCAACCCAACCTTGTCAAAGGTGCTTTGCATACGCTCAGCAAGCTCCGGGCTAGCAATCAGAGGCTTACCATCGACGCGAAATTCATTGCCGTCGATAACAAATAGGTCTGGAGAAATTGCCGGCGTGCCGGTCCACCATTTAGGCTCAAGACGGCCCGTTAGCGGTGCAAATTCTTCGGCGAGGTTCGCATTCAACATGTATATCATTTATCTCAAAAATTTAAAAAAGCACGGCAGTTTAGCCCTGAACTTGCCTATCGACAATCAAAAAATAGTCACTGATTGAAAGTTATTTAGAGCGGTTTGCTATTAGCTTAAAACTTAACCGCCTACACAGGCGCTTAAATCAACCTTTATACGTAGCTTATTTAGAGTTGGTTTGGTCTGAGACCCATTGGTGAAAGGTTATTCAGAGGATTGAAGGACGCTAGCTGGAGGTTAAAAATAGCTGTCAAAAAAGGCTTTAATTTCGGCCTTCATTTTGGCGCCACTATTGGGCAACGTAAGAAAGCATAGCGAACCCAAGGAGCACCCTGCCGACTCCTGGATATCCCTCGACTGCGCTCGGAATAACAGGGTGAGGCGGATCGGGATGACAGCATATGGCCGGGCGGAATCACCAACAAAGGAGTCACCCAGAGCGAAGCCGAAGGACCTTGCTCCAGCACACACAGACTCCCAGCGAAGCCATGTAGACCCTTTGCGATCAATCAGGGCACGCTTATGGATTTGTGATTTTCAGATTGAGAGAGCGCCCTGTCTGAGTGAAACGAGTTGCGCGAACGCTGAAAATCACAAATCCATGGGACCGATCGCAAAGGGTCTGCATGGCTTTGCCCGGCACCCAAGCAGAAAGCCTGCCGACTGCTGGAGATCCCTCCACTGCGGTCGGGATGACGCGTTTAGCGTGCTCTGTCGGGACCACAAATTTAGCCTCTACCCCCGCCCATCAATCGACGCCTGCACCAAATCAAGCAGCTCGCGCAGCGCCACAGAAATCATCGCAAAATCTGGTGTCGGCCCATGACGCAGATCCTTAATCATAAACTTCCAGCGCTCAATCAACGGAGCCTGCTGCTCCTGCCAACCCTCAATTAATGCATCCAGATCATCACCCAAGCTATCATTACCCAGACAATCACGCACAAGACTAGCGGTAAGGCGACGACGCTGCCCCTCCAAATCATCAACGTAGGATTCACGGGCCAAATCCTGCCAGCGATTCTCAGGATGCAACGCAACGATCTGCGCCATAAACCAATCAAGGGAGAGAAACTCGCCAAGCTTAAAGTAGAGCTTAGCCACCTGCTGAACAGGCTTATCCAACTGTAGCGCCGTATCCACCACACCCAGACTAATAAACATACTGTCAGATGCCGCAAGTCGCGCCGCCAGCTGGTCAGCCACGCCCAGTTCAGTGATATTGTTTTTCTCAGCACTCCACAGATTGATCCATTCAATCTCATGCAACTCCGGAAGCTGCTCCAACACCGACGCGATAGGCCCAGTGAACTGTTCAATAATCTCTGAACAATTCAAACTATGACGCCGATTGCGCAGCAACCATCGCGTTGTACGACGGGTCAGACGAATCAAAATGTGCAACAGATCCAACTGCACCGCTGCCGGTAAATCGCTCTCTTCAATATCCTGCCACAACTCATGCAAATCAAGAATACTCATAGCAATGCTATAAGCCCGAATTACATCCCCTGCCGAAGCACCGGTGGATTCCATCTGCCGAAAGAAGAAACTAAAGCCCACCCGATCGACCATATCATTGGCCAACTGAGTGGCAACTATTTCCTGCCGCAGCTGATGGTTAGCCACCTCATCCGGGTAGCGTTCAACCAGCGCCGGCGGGAAAGCCCGATCCACTGAAGCAGCCAAAAAAGGCTCAGATAATAGATCCGCAGCCACCAGCGCTTCTTTAAGCATCACCTTCGAATAACAGACCAATACCGCCAGTTCCGGACGAGTCCAACTCGGCTTGTGACGGTTAATACGCTCACTGAGCTGATCATCCGTGGGCAAAAACTCCAACTCTCGATCGAGCTTACCGCTGCTCTCAAGCCATGTCATAAAACGCTGATACTCAGCATGCTGCTGATCACTACGATGCTGGGCCAAACTAATCGCCTGGGTCTGACAAACATTATTGTGCAGCACCAATTCAGAGACACTGTCGGTCATGGACTCAAGAAACTGATTGCGCTCATCAATCTGCAACTGCCCCGTCAGCACCAACTGATTGAGCAATATTTTGATATTAACTTCGTGATCTGAACAGTCGACACCGGCCGCATTATCAATAAAGTCGGTATTACAAAGCCCGCCTTTCAGACAGAATTCAATGCGACCACGCTGGGTCATACCCAGGTTACCGCCCTCACCAAAGACCTTACAGCGCAGCTCACGACCATCCACCCGCAGCACATCATTGGCGCGATCACCAACTTCCGCATTGTTCTCAGAAGAGGCCTTCACATAGGTGCCAATACCGCCATTCCAGATCAAATCCACTGGCGACTTTAGGATCGCATTGATCAATTCGGTTGGCGTCAACTCATCAGAGTCAATGGCAAAACGCTGTTTGATCTGCGGGGTAAGCGTCAATGACTTTGAGGAGCGAGAATAAATGGCACTGCCCTCAGACATCAACGAGCGATCAAAGTCATCCCAGGTACTGCGCGGCGTATCAAAAAGCCGCTGGCGCTCGACAAACGTGCTGGCAGCATCGGGGTTCGGATCGACAAAAATATGCAGATGATTAAACGCTGACACCAGCTGAATATGCTCAGATAAAAGCATGCCATTGCCAAACACATCGCCGCCCATATCGCCGACACCCACCACCGTAAAGTCCTGCTGCTGTATGTCGACGCCAATCTCGCGGAAGTGCCGCTGCACTGCCACCCAGGCACCGCGAGCGGTAATACCCATGGCCTTGTGGTCATAACCATTGCCGCCACCGGAAGCAAAGGCATCACCGAGCCAGAAGTTATTCCCGTAAGAAATTTCATTGGCAATATCCGAGAAGGTCGCCGTACCCTTGTCCGCAGCCACTACCAAATAGGGATCGTCACCGTCCCGGCGCACCACATCCACTGGCGGCACAATTTCGCCATCAATTATATTGTCGGTAATATCCAGCAGAGCCTGTATATACAACATATAGCTGGCGATACCCTCTTGCAGCCAGGCATCGCGACCGGCAGCCATGGACGCCTGTTTTGCGACAAATCCGCCCTTGGCACCGGTGGGCACAATCACCGCGTTCTTAACCTGCTGAGCTTTTACCAGGCCCAAGACTTCAGTGCGGTAATCCTCCAGACGATCAGACCAGCGCAGACCACCCCGAGCAACTTTGCCTCCGCGCAGATGCACACCTTCAACTCGCGGCGAGTAGACAAAAATCTCAAACTCAGGCCGCGGCTTGGGTGCCAAGGATATTTTCCCCGACTCCAGTTTTACCGAGATATAGGATTTAAAGCTGCCATCTTCAATGGTTTGGAAGAAGTTGGTGCGCAGGGTTGCCTGAATCACTTCCAGGTAACTGCGAATAACATTGTCCTCACTGATATTGTCGACCTGATCCAGTGCCGCAAGAATTTTTGCCACCAGTCCCTGAACCCGCTCGCCGCGGGTTTCACCCGCATAGCGGGGGTCAAAATAGCTTTTAAACAGCGCCACCAGATTGCGCGTGATATCCAGGTAACGGGACAGGGTATCGGCAATAAATAGCTGGCTATAAGAAATGCCAAGCTGCTTTAAATAGCGGGCATAGAGCCGCAACATGGCCACTGCACGCCAATCGAGGCGCGCGCCAATCACTAGGCGATTAAAGCTATCATTCTCAGCGTCGCCTTTCCAAACCCTGCTCAGAGCCTCTTTAAAACTGCCCTGCACCGCTTCGACATCGACATCCACATCCAGAGAAAAGGACAGTTGAAATTCTTGCAGCCAGATCTCCCCATCGGCATCAGGGCGAATCAGATAGGGGTGCTCCATCACCACGCGAAAGCCCAGATTCTCCAGCATCGGAATCATATCCGAGAGTTCTAGGGGCTGATCCCGGTGAAACAGCTTGAGCTGTAAATGATTGTTCTCCGCAGCCTGCTGATGTTGCAGGGCAATGGCCAGATCAGCGCTGCCCTCAAGAGCATCGAACAGCTCGATATGCCCCAGAGCCTGAAGCGGCGTATAGAGTTCCCGATAAGCACCGGGAAAGGCCCGTTGAAAACGTCGCGCCAGAGTAGCACCCTGATTGTCACCAGCCTGTTCAATGGCCAGGGCAGCAAATTCATCACACCAGTCTCGGGTCACCTGACGGACTATATCTTCCAGATCAGTACTCTGGACAGTTAGGTACTGTTTATTGCGCACCTGATAGACCAGATAGATTCGCACCAGCACCGACTCGGGCAAAAACTGCGTGGTAAATTCACTCTCCAGCGCATCCAAGCGATCGCCAATGCTATGTTGAATTTTCATTCGCGCTTGGGTGCTAAAGGACTCACGAGGCAAATAGACAATGCAGCTAACAAATTTATCAAAAGGATCCGGGTGGATAAACGCCTTGATCACCCGGCGCTCATAGATCTGCCAGATACTAATGGCGGTCTCTGCCAACCTCTCGCGGCTGACATAGAACAACTCATCCCGAGGGTGAAAGTCGAGAATCGTCATCAGCGCCTTGCCGTCATGACTGCTGGCTTTAAAGCCCGAGTTCTCCATCACCCAGTTGACCTTATTGCGCAGCAAGGGGATCCGCCGCGGGCTGTAAGAGTAAAACTGCGAGGTGTAGAGACCCATAAAGCGCACTTCACCACAGGGCTCACCGGCACTATTAAAACGCTTAATCACCACATAGTCGGAGTAGACATCGCGGTGTACCCTTGAGCGCTGTGAGGATTTGGTAATGGCCAGCAGCTCATCGCTTTCATAGAGTGCGCGGACACCGGGACTCAGCTCTTCAACCCAGCCTTGGCGGCGGTCACCGCTGTATTTTTTCAATAGGCCACAGCGACTATCGGCGGCCTCACTGAGATAAAATTTATCATTATCGACTTTTAGGTCGAACTCCACGCAGCCAGTGAAGGTGAAGTAGCCACTGTGGATCCAGCGTAAAAACTCCAGAGACTCCTTAAGCTTCTCAACCTCTGGCGCATTGCTCTTTAACTCCTCTATAAGCGTTTCAACGCGCTGGCGCATGGGGTCAAACTCACCCACCACCACTTCAACATCGTCCAGCACATCTAAAAGTTCACGACGCAAATCCGCCAGCTCTGACGCCACATGCAGATCCACCTCAATGGTGATCAGGGCCTCGCGCTCAGCGCCTTCGACAAAATCAGTATAAATACAGTCGATTACGCCGCCAGCATTGCGCAGCACCCATACTGGGTTACTCTGTAGGGTAAAAATATTTAGGCCACGTCGATTGAGCACGATACGCAGCGAGTCAACCAGAAATGGCATATCCCGCTGGTTGATATAGATCGTTGTATGGACGCTAGACCAGCCATCCAGCTCTGGCTCTGGGTTAAACACCCGCACTCGAGCGCGACTTTCGCCTGCCGTCATAGGGATTGCCTCGCCACTAAAGCGGCGCAGACCCCAGAGGTTCCAAAAAATTTCCTCAGGGGGCCGGGCTAAATAGTCGGCATCCGGATAGAAATGCATGGCATTGGCAATAAAATTATCAAACTGCTCAGCTTGGGATTGAGTCAGTTGGTTGACAGCGATTTTGCTTAGAGAGGCAATTAGCTCAGCGCGGTGGCGATTATTTTTGGCATCCATGGTCGGGTTTCTAAACCTTTTTTAGTTTTGTCAGTCTACAATCTTTTCTATCCGCTTTATTAAATCCAAAAACAGAGAGAATGCTATTCATTATTGGATAGATATAACACACTTAGCAGATATAAAAAAGGTCGTTTTTGTGTTGCAATAATAGCCACTAAAATCAATCATCGCGCGTTTATTCACAACTATCATTAGGGGTTAGTTTTGCATCAGAAAATTCATCTACTCAAAGATTGGCTCAACACACAGATCGTCGGCCAAGAACAGCTTGTTGAACGATTGATTATTGCCCTATTGGCAGATGGACACTTACTGGTTGAAGGCGCGCCAGGCCTGGCTAAGACCAAGGCGATCAAGACACTCTCCGAGGGTATTGAGGGAGATTTCCAGCGCGTGCAGTTCACCCCAGATCTACTGCCAGCGGACATTACCGGCAGTGATATCTATCGCCCGGAACAGGGCAACTTTGAATTTCAAGCAGGCCCGCTGTTTCACAACTTGGTCTTGGCCGATGAAATTAATCGCGCCCCAGCCAAGGTGCAGTCGGCATTGCTCGAGGCCATGGCCGAGCGTCAGGTCTCAGTGGGTGGCACCACCTACCCTTTACCTGAAATGTTTATGGTGATGGCGACCCAGAACCCCATCGAACAAGAAGGCACCTATCCGTTGCCAGAAGCACAGATGGACCGCTTTTTAATGCATATTATGGTCGACTACCCGGCGCCCAAAACCGAGCGCCTGATTCTCGAACTGTCCCGTCGAGAAGCCCTTAAAGAAGCGCCCCAGCCAGTGGCGTTGCTGACTCAGGAAACATTGTTTGCCGCACGCAAAGAAGCCCTTGCCGTGCATATGGCGGAACCGGTTGAGGAGTATCTGGTGCAACTTATTCTCGCCACCCGTGACGTCAAACTCTACGGCGGCGACCTCGCCAAATGGCTAGATTACGGCGCCAGCCCCCGCGCCACCATCGCACTGGATCGCTGTAGTCGCGCACTGGCTTGGCTTCAGGGCCGTGACTTTGTCACCCCAGATGATATTCGCGCCGTGGCCCACGATGTTTTACGCCACCGTTTAATTCTCAGCTTTGAAGCCGAGGCCAGTGGCATAACCGCCAACCAGGTGATCGATACATTACTGGAATCTGTTGCCTCAGCCTAATGAATCAACCCCCAGAACAGGACAGTCATCCCGCCATCGCCAGCCTCAGTGAGATGGTGCGCCTGCGCTATGCCGCCCGAGAATTGACCGGCTTTCCCCAGGTTCAGGCACGGCAGATGATGGCTGGCGGACACCGCTCAAGCTTTCGCGGCCGCGGTATGGACTTCGATGAAGTGCGTATCTATCAACCCGGCGACGATGTGCGCACCATCGACTGGCGAGTGACCGCCAAAACCCAGGTGCCCCACACTAAAATTTTTCGCGAAGAGCGTGAGCGACCAGTGCTGGTGGTTTGCGATCTGCGCGGGCCGATGTTCTTTGGCAGCCAGCGTTTAAAATCCGTGGTCGCCTGTGAAATTTCCGCCGCCCTGGCCTGGGCCGGACTCAGTGCCAACGATAGGGTCGGCGGTCTGGTATTTGGTGCCCAGCAGCAGGCCGAGGTGAAATCTCGCCGCAGCCACCATGCCGTGCTGCAATATATCCATCAGCTGCAAGACTTTAGTCAGCAGCTGCTTGAGCCAGCTGCGGACCAATTTAGTCTGGCCGATATACTTGAAGAGGCCCGGCGTTTTGCCCTCCCCGGCACCACGGTATTTATTGTCAGCGACTTCCATGATTTTGATGAGGCCTGCGAGCACCAGCTATTTGAATTGGCCCGCCACAGCAACCTCAACTTCTGCCATGTGTTTGATGCCATTGAAACAGAACTGCCCCCAGCGGCCCTCTATGCGGTGAGCGATGGAGAACAGCAAACACTACTGAATACCGGCGACAACAAACTGCGCAGTGCATTTGAACAGGCCTTTATCGACCGCAGCCAGAAGCTTAAGCGGGTTAGTCAACAGCTCTCCGCCGGTCTATTACCTTTTAACAGTGCCGAGTCGGTGATGTCGGTGTTGGCTCAGGCCTATGGCAAACGCCGCAAAGGGCGACGCAGCTAATGGCCAATACTCCTACCAACATACCTAATCCACAAGCACAGGCGCCCAATCCCTTGGATCAGCTGCGAGATATCCATCTCCCCGAGCCGATCTCATGGTGGCCACCGGCACCGGGCTGGTGGCTTCTGGCGCTGGCTGGCTGTGCCCTATTAGCCTGGTTACTAAGGTTTCTTTATCGTCGTTATAAAGCCAAACATTATCGCCGTCAGGCGCTAGTGCAACTGCAAGCGTTGCACGCTGAGACTGACCCACAGGCACAGCTTCGGGGGCTATTTGTGCTGTTAAAACAGACCGCCAACTGCGCCTATCCCGGCCGCCAGCCAAGTAGCTTGGCGATCGAACCCTTTGTCGATTTTTTACGTCTTAGCTGTGACAAATCAGTCTTTAGCCAGTCCACTGACGAACTGCAAAGCCTGCTTTACGCCAAGCAAACCAGCGAGCAGAACCAAGACCTTAAAGCCCTATTTGAAGATGCCCAGACCTGGATTAAAGGCCATATAATGGAAGATCAGCTGGAGTTGGGTGACCCATGTTAGAACTGATCTGGCCCTGGGCTCTGGCACTGGCACCGCTGCCACTTATTTACCGCTGGTTGCGCAAGCCCGCTGAGGTACGTATGCGTGCCCTGCGCGCACCGCTGCTGGCAAATGCCGCAGGCGCCAGCGATTCTCGAGCCACATCAACTTGGCGCAAGTCACTACTACTATTAATACTGGCAATTATCTGGCTCTGCACCCTGCTGGCCATTGCCCGTCCGGTGTGGATTGGTGAGCCAGTATCCCTGCCCACCAGTGGTCGGGATATTTTATTGGCGGTAGATATCTCTGGCAGTATGGATCGAGAAGATATGAAACTGTCCGGCCAAACGGTTAATCGACTGATGGCCGTCAAAGCCGTAGTTGGCAAATTTGTCGCCGAGCGTGAAGGAGATCGTCTGGGTCTAATCCTATTTGGCGAGAAGGCCTATCTCCAAACGCCCTTGACCTTTGATCGCAAAACCATGCAGACATTACTCTATGAAGCGCAGCTAGGTTTTGCCGGTAATGGCACCGCCATCGGCGACGCTATTGGGCTTTCAGTTAAACGCCTGCAACAGCGGCCCGAGAATCATCGCGTGGTGATACTGCTCACCGATGGCGCCAATAATGCTGGCGAACTGGAACCCTTAAAAGCCGCCGAACTGGCCAGTCGCGCCAAGGTTAAGATCTATACCATTGGTGTCGGCGCCGAAACCCAAGAGGCCTGGGGACTGTTTGGCAAACGTGTCACCAACCCTTCAGCGGATCTCGATGAGAAGACCTTAAGTGCCATTGCCGACGCCACCGGCGGGCAGTATTTTCGCGCACGAAATCCTGAAGAGTTAGTGGCGATCTACGAAGAACTCAATCGCTTGGAACCCATTGAACAGAGTGCCGAAATGATTCGTCCTATTGCCGCGCTCTATCACTGGCCCCTGGCCTTAGCCTTTGTTCTCAGTCTGCTGATCGGCCTCACCAGCGGGCCTAGGCAGTACGATGGAAAGTACAATGGGAAGTCCCATGCTTGAGTTTTTAAATAGCGACTTCAGCCAACTACACCTGCTGCGGCCACTGGCATTGCTGGGTCTAATACCGGCGCTAATAGCCGTGGTTCTGGCCCAGTGGCGCAAACGCAGCGCGGGCAACTGGGAAAAGATTATCAATCCGGCGCTACTACCCTATTTAATGCAGGGAGAGACCAGCAAAAAACAGCGCGGCATGATCTGGGTGCTGCTGGCCTGGATGATCGCCTGCCTGGCACTGGCCGGCCCCAGCTGGCAGAAACTACCGCAGCCGGTACATAAAAAAGACGCGGCGCTAATTTTGATTATGGATCTATCGCCTTCCATGCTCGCCGAAGATGTTAAGCCCAGCCGCTTGGAACGGGCACGCTTTAAGTTAATTGATATTCTCAAAAATCGCAGTGAAGGCTTTAGCGCCCTAGTGGTCTACGGCGGCGCAGCCTATACCCTGACACCGCTCACTGAGGACAGCAACACCATTATCAGCCTGGTGCCAGTACTGCACCCGGCCCTGCTGCCCGAGTATGGCAGCAATACCGAAGACGCCATAGAGACGGCACTGGAACTGGCAGTTAATGGCGGCTATCAACAGGGCGATCTGCTGCTGATCACCGATGAGGTATCGCGCTCGGCCTTTAATACCATCCAATCGATGATGTCGAAAGCGGGTAAATTCAGACTCTCTATATTGGGTGTGGGTACTGAACAGGGCGCGCCAATTCCCACCGGTGCCAGCGGCTTTGCCAAAGACCGCAATGGCGCCATTATTATTCCCAAGTTATCCCCCGCCTCCCTGCAAATGTTGGCGCAAAACAATGGCGGTATCTATGCTGGTATGAGTGCCGACGATTCAGATATCGAAGCCCTGCTGGCCACTACGGAAGAGCTATTTCCCGATGCCACCAAAGAACTGGAGCGTTCCTTTGACCTCTGGGACGACCAGGGTTTTTGGCTGGCGTTTTTATTGCTGCCGATCATTCTCCTGAGTTTTCGCAAAGGTAATATTGCGATAATGCTGTTGGCCCCGGTATTATTTTCCGACCCCGCCTCAGCCCTTGGCTGGCAGGATCTGTGGAAGACCGCAGACCAGCAAGCCAGCGAAGCACTGGATAGCGGCGATGCGGCAACGGCACAGAGCCTGTTTAAAGATTCCCAGTGGCGTGGCAGCGCCGCCTACAAAGCAGGCGACTACGAGTCTGCAATCAGTGACTATCTCGATTTCGACAGTGCCGACAGCCACTACAATCGCGGCAATGCTCTGGCCCATTCCGGGGATCTTGATGGGGCTATCGAAGCCTATGATCAGGCACTGGCAATGAACCCCGATATGGAGGATGCCCAGGCCAATAGAGAGCTGCTTGAGCAACTTAAACAGCAGCAGGAACAACAGCAAGAGCAACAGGACTCTGAGAATTCAGAAGATTCTGATTCAGAGCAGTCCCAGGATCAGCAATCTCAGGACTCTCAACCGCAAGATTCCGATTCGGATTCAGAGTCACAAGACTCGCAGGATCAGCAGTCTCAGGATCAAGAACAATCTGATCCACAAGATCCTCAGCAACAGGATCCGTCAGACCAAGAGCCCGAAGCAAAAGAAGGCGAGCCAGAAGAGTCTGAAGAACAAGAGTCCCAGCAAGAAGAGCAGAATGCCGCCGAACTTGCTAAAGAGCCTGCTAAAGAGCCTGCTGAAGAGCCCTCTACTGAACAGCCTTCTACAGAACAAAGCGAAGCCGAAAAGCAGGCCCAGCAAGAGTTGGAGCAGTGGCTGCGCCGTGTTCCAGATGATCCCGGTGGCTTATTGCGGGAAAAATTCCGCTATCAATCTCGGCAGCGCGCTCTCGAGCGACGCCGCCCAGCACCTCCCAATAACGAACAGCAAGAGCGCTGGTAGTAATGAAAAATATGACAAAGAATCGGCTTAAACGGATTTATTCCATGGCATTAACAGCCATTTTAGCGCTTGCCTGTAGTCACAGCTGGGCAACTCTTACCGCCACCGCCGACCGCACCATTATCCACAGCAATGAAACATTGCAGCTACTAGTGCGTCTAGACTCTCAGGCCTTAATCGGCGAGCCGGACTTCACTGTGATTGAGAGCGACTTTGAAATCCTCTCCACCAGCCGCCAGCAGCAGTACTCCCGAGTCAATGGCCAGACCCAGTCCTACACCGACTGGAATTTGCTTCTGGCCCCCAAGCGCACTGGCCGCCTGTTAGTGCCGTCGATCAAATATAAAAAAGATATCAGTAACGCCATCGAAATCACCGTGCGCCAAGCCACCGCCTCCTCGGCAACCGGCCAGCCGGTCTATACCGAAACCCTAGTGGATAAAACCGAGATTTACACTCAAGAGCAGCTACTGCTCACTCACCGCCTCTACACATCAGTGGCACTCAGCAACTTCGATCCAGATCCCCTAAGCGTTGACGATGTGATTTTGCACAAAGTCTCGGAGACCCAATTTCCAAAAAATATTGGAGGCAAAGACTATCTTGTAGTTGAGTATATCTACGCCCTCTTCCCCCAGGCCAGTGGCAAACTGCAAATCCCAGCACTGCGCTTTTCGGCCTATCAAACAAGTAATAACGGCTATGGCGGATTTAGTTCCAGAGGCAATCGCATTGTCCGCAGCACCGATGCCAAAACCATCGACGTTATGCCAAGGCCGACCCATATTGATATGGATAACTGGATGCCAGCCAGCAACCTCCGCTTAGATCAACAGTGGAGCAGCCCACCGGATCAGTTAAAAGTCGGCGAGCCAGTAACCCGCAATATTCGTATCACCGCCAACGGTTTGACCGCTGCGCAAATTATGCCCCTGTCACTCAGTGAAAGTGACGACTATAAAATCTACCCAGATCAGCCCCAGTTGGATGACAGCGCCAACGCCTCAGGGGTAACCGGCATTCGCCGTGAATCCTTTGCATTAGTGCCCAATCGCCCAGGGGAAATCACTCTGCCAGCAGTCACGGTGCGCTGGTGGGACAGCGGTAAACAGCGGATGCAAACCGCCAAGCTCGCCCCAGTGACCCTCCAGGTGGCTGCTGCCGAGGTGAGTCAACTCAATCCCTATAACAGCGCGCCTGCCACTGCCCTGACAGATAGGCTAGCCATAGAGTCCGTCCCAGAGGCGCCAAAGTCCCTCGCTACAGAGCTGCGTTCGTCCCTGCCACTACAAATATCCCTGGCCAGCAATGGACTGTTAATGGCGCTATTGTTACTCATCTGGCTGCGTCGATCGACTACTGTAGCGCCAGCCAGAGATTTGACCGGTCTGAATAGCGCCCGACTGGAGTTAAAGCAGCTGCTGACCAATATTGAACGGGCTGCACGAAAATCTGATCTGGCCCCATTGCGCGACAGCCTGCTTGCCTGGGGCCGCTGTATTTTTCCCCAGCAGAAGATTAACACCCTGGCTGAGATCGCATCACTTCTCGACCATGCCCAGCTGCAGCAGCAGTTCGATCTGCTTGATCAGACGCTCTATAACAACAGCACTGAGCAGCAACCAGATCTGAAACTCCTGGTCAATCTAGTGCGTAATGTAGTCGTGCCAAAAACTGAGAGTTCTCAAGCCGCCAAGGCAGAGCTTAAGCCGCTCTACCCCAGTAGCTAATAATCTAGTAACTAACAATCCTGTAACTAGCAGTCCCGTAACTAACAGTCCCGTAACTAACAATCCTGTAACTAAAAGCTCAGCCACTGCTATGGCTTTAACCTCAAGATTGGGTAGAATCAGCTAACATTTGACAGAAAATGGAGCTAAGCAAATGCGCAGAGTTATTTTTAATGAGAAAGGCGGCGTTGGAAAATCCAGTATCACCTGCAACCTGGCAGCCATTAGCGCCTCAAGGGGCAAACGCACCCTAGTGGTGGATCTGGACTCCCAGTGCAACTCCACCCATTACCTGCTCGGCGAAAGCCCGGAAGACAACACCGTAGCCGACTACTTTGATGGCACCTTAGAATTCTCTTCAAAGCTCAATGAACCCCTCGACTACGTGCATGAAACCCCCTACGAAAATCTCTCTGTACTGCCCTCCAGCGTCAATCTGCTGACCCTTGAGCACAAGCTCGAGTCACGGCAGAAGATCTACAAGCTGCGGGATCTGCTCAATAAACTCGACAGTGACTTTGATGAGATCTATATAGACACCGCCCCGGCGCTAAATTTTTATACTCGTTCCGCATTGATTGCGGGCGATACAGTTTTGATTCCCTTTGACTGCGATGCCTTTTCCCGTCAGGCGCTCTACTCGATTCTCGATGTGATCTATGAGACTCGTGAAGATCACAATGAAGGACTCAGCGTTGGCGGCATTGTGGTGAATCAGTTTCAGCCCACGGCGTCGTTGCCCACAAGATTGATCGCTGAAATGAAGAAAGAGAAGCTGCCGGTGATCCCGACCTATCTTAATCAGTCGGTGAAGATGAAAGAGTCACACAATGAGTGCGTGCCGCTGATTTATTACGCGCCGTCGCATAAGCTGACTGGGCAGTATATTGCGCTGTTTGATCATTTGGCTAAAAAGCGCCGAAAGTGACTGGGCAAAGCCCAGTCATCCTGAGAGAGCGAAGCGAACCGAATGGATCTCCAGCTGTAGGCACGAGATCCTTCGACTACGCTCAGGATGACAGTTGTATAACACCCAAGCAGTCATTCTGAAAGAGCTCCCTAGATTGTCAACCTGAGAGAGCGCAGCGAACCAAATGGATCTCCAGCTGTAGGCACGAGATCCTTCGACTACGCTCAGGATGACAGTTGCATAACACCCAAGCAGTCATTCTGAGAGAGCTCCCTAGATTGTCATCCTGAGAGAGCGAAGCGAACCGAATGGATCTCATGAAGAATTGCAGCGTAAAACGTACAGGGCGGTAAACCGAGGAGATCCCTCCACTGCGGTCGGGATGACAGGTAAGGCTTAGCCGGGATGACGGTAGTGAAACCACAAACCACAAAAAAGTGTTAAGCCAAAACAACCTTAGTTGGAAAACCATGAATAACAACCATAACAGCATCGTCCTTATCGGCATGCCAGGCGCCGGAAAAAGTACCCTCGGCATCCTGCTAGCAAAAGAGCTAGGTCTGGGTTTCGTCGACACAGATATCTCCATCCAAGTCCGCGAAGGTCGCACCCTGCAGGAAATTCTCGACGACAGTGATTATCTGCATCTGCGCGAGATCGAAGAACAGGTTCTATTAAGCGAAGATATTACAGGAAAGGTTGTGGCCACTGGCGGTAGCGCGGTTTATTCAGAAGCGGGAATGGCGCGACTAAAGCAAACCGCCACCGTTGTATTTCTCGATGTGACACTGCAAGAACTGCGTAAACGCATCGGCAACTTCGACGCCCGGGGCATTGCCCGAAAACCCAACCAGAGCCTTGAATCACTGTTCGATGAACGCTGTGCGCTCTATGAAAACTATGGGGATATCAGGATTAATTGCGATCAGCAGTCACTACAGCAGAGCCTTGACTCGGTGCTGCTGCAACTTAACAGATAACACTAATCTACTTGAGTACAGTGCGAATCGACTCAGCCAGATAGGCAATATTGCTCGAGTTAATCCCCGCCAAGTTAATCCGCGTTGAAGAGACAATATAAATACCAAACTCTTCACGCAGACGCAGCAAATGCTCAGGCGCAATACCTAAAAATGAGAACATGCCGTTCTGGCGTTTAATATGACTGAAGTCCAGTCCCGCTGCATTGTCCTGAATACTGTCAGCCAGCAATGTCCGCATAGATTTGATCCGCAGACGAACCTCTTCCAGCTCAGCTTTCCAATCTTTACAGAGTTCTTCATCGCCCAAAATCAACGAGACTAACAGGGCTCCGTGAGCTGGTGGCATGGAGTACATCTGACGGGCAACGGCCATGGCCTGGCCGCCAACAATGGCCGCCTGCTCAGGAGTTTGAGTAATAAAAGTAATGGATCCAGTGCGCTCACGATAGAGGCCAAAGTTCTTTGAGCAGCTTGAGGCCACAACCAACTCCGGCAACTTCTCAGCCATCAGACGCATGCCATAGGCATCTTCATCGAGGCCATCACCAAGCCCCTGATAGGCAGTATCTATAAAGGGCACAAAGCCACGCTCTAGGGCTATTTCAGTAATTTGGTCCCACTGCTCGTTGCTCAGATCAGCACCGGTGGGGTTATGGCAGCAGCCATGTAATAGCACCACATCACCAGCGGGAACCTGACGCAAGGTCTCGAGCATCAGGTCAATATTGACCTCGCGAGTTGCTGTGTCGTAATAGGGATATTCTTGGATCTCAAAACCAGCACTGCCCAACAGTGGAATATGGTTCGGCCAGGTCGGTGTGCCAACCCATAATTTCGCCTCGGGGCGGGCGCGGCGAATCACTTCAGCACCCACTCTTAACGCACCAGAACCGCCGGGAGCCTGGAGGCTTTTTACCCGCCCAGATGCTAGAACAGCGTGATCGGAACCAAACATCAGCTGCAACATTCTGCTGTTGTACTCAGCGTCACCGGCAATGCCTTGGTAGGATTTGGTTTTCTCAAGTTCAGCCAACTTGGTTTCGGCGCGTTTTACCGCATCCATAACCGGGGTTTGACCGCGGTCATTCATATAGACGCCAACGCCTAAATCGATTTTTGTCTCTCGCGGATCTTCTCGAAAAGCCGCCATCAATCCTAGAATCGGATCGGCAGCTACGGGCTTTAAACTTTCAAACATCGGTGGTTTCCTGTGGAATAAAATGTGAGCCAAAATACGGGTGAATGTGCAGGTCAAAAAATTGCAGCCGTGATTCTACTATGTCTGAGAATAATTGGTTATGGTTTTGTCGGTGTTTTCGTCGCAATAAAGGCTCTTATTAGAGCGTTTACCGCTTCTGGCTTCTCCGCGTGTAACCAATGGGCGGTA
>ENA-OQVM01002140-OQVM01002140.1-marine-metagenome-genome-assembly--contig:-NODE-2140-length-23962-cov-6.079548_pt1 | contig 23962 bp, 18 predicted proteins | sample MGYA00237776_ERZ505498 | MGnify/ENA primary metagenome ERZ505498 (study PRJEB26159, sample SAMN06265151) | marine metagenome | isolation source: Helgoland LTER site | place: Germany:Helgoland, sampling... | reverse complement strand
CATCTAAACTCCGCGTATTTATATGGTGTGAGTCGCTTGGCTTATGCTCGGGCAATCGGGTCTGTGGAAACGGTCTTGGATTGATTTCCCTCAAAAAAAAGGTATTTAGCTGTACACTTTAGCACATGAATCGAGCCGACTCACACCCATTGCAACTTATCCTCGCCTCGGCGTCACCTCGGCGCAGTGAATTACTCGAACGCATCGGCCTACAGTTCCGAATCTGTCCGGCCGATGTCGAAGAATATAATTCACCCGACGATGGTCCCGCTCAAATGGTATTGCACAATGCCGGATTGAAGGCAGATGCCTTGACGACGGATTTCCCGAACGCACTGGTGCTTGGTTCGGATACCACGGTGGCACTCGATGGCATCGTGCTGAATAAGCCGGTCGATTTAGACGATGCGCGTTCAATGCTGAGGCAGCTTTCCGGGCGTCCACATACTGTGTATACGTCAATCGCATTGCGATGGCAGGCTGGTGGACTGAGCGATGATTTTGTCGAAGCCAGCCAAGTGCATTTCAAGACTTTGGACGATGCGACTATTACTGCTTATTTTCAGTGCGTCGATCCGCTCGACAAGGCAGGTGCCTATGGCATTCAGACCGGGCGAGAGATGATTATTGAAGCAGTCGAAGGTTCTGTTGAAAATGTCATGGGGCTACCGATTCAAGCACTCGAGGCGCGGCTAATCGAACTCGGCTTTGATTTTCGAGTATAAAGCTGATTCACTATATAGACTTTGGTTCAGGCATCTACAACACTGCGGCTCGAAAATCCGTTTATACAAGCGAGGCGAGAGCAATGCTGGTCGTCTGCTGCGGCTCTAATGATTGCGTTGCTGCTGCACCTCAGTCTGCTCGTTGTCGTGCCGGATAAGTTCCTGATGTCTAGCGCAGCACTTGATGTGCAAGATGAGCCGCTCGAAATTATATTGCTACCGCCGGAGCCATTCACAGTGGATGAGCTCAAATTCGTCGAAGCGAACCCGGAGGTGCCAGAAAATGAGCCAGATCGTAAGGATCAATATTCCTTCCGCGCGCAACAAGCCTCTGATCAAAGCCTCAAGGAAGCATTACTCGACGCGCCCAATGTCGACGGCGAGGAGAACTCGCAAAAAATCATTCAAGGTGCGATGGTACCGGCAGCACCACTGACTCCTGGTATATATGTCCCCGCTGTGCAGTTAGGCGAGGGCGAGGGTACGGATGGTGGTAAAACTGGGGCACAAGCTAGGCAGATGCTTCCGCCAGCAGAGCCACTACCAGCTCCAGACTTTATCCAACAAAAGCCGATCATCGTCGATGGTCCTGGTAGTAGCCTTAAGACGCCCGGCGCTGGCAAAGAGCTGGTTGAGATTCCAGACCCTGAGGCACCGATCAATCTCTATAGGCCACAGCCGCAAACAACCCTGCAACAACGGCAGCAAGAGTCGGATGGCAGCGGTGGTGCACCTGATGCCAAGCCAATGCCGCGGGCAAGGCCGACACTCTCACCAGATCTGATTCATGGGCCCGTGATGCGCTCGGAGGGCTCCGCCAGTCGTCGTGGTGCACTGGCGATCGATGCCACGTTCAGCGAGTTTGGGGAATATCAACAACAGTTCTACGCTGCGCTTCAGGCTGGGTGGTATCAAGAGATCGAGTTTTTTCAACCAATTGATACTTCCACCCGCGTGGTAGTTGGCTTCCGTATTACTGCAGATGGCCTGATACATGATGTAGAGCTGTTGCATAGCACTGCGAGTGAGATCGCTACCTTGATTTGTCAGACCGCCCTCACAAAGCGCTCTCCGTTCCGCCCATGGACCAAAGAAATGGTTATAGTCTTCGGCCAAGAGCGCACGCTGGAAGTCGTTTTTCATTATCGCTAAAAAATATTGTGCTCCTGTTTCACGCCGTCATATTCTCACGCTTCCTCTATGACTTCACCTCAACAGATAACTCAAGCTAGTGACCTGCCTCTGGGCTCAGGGGTTCGTTTGATCACTTCAAATAAGCATGGTTTGGTCGCGCTGGATAAGCCCGCAGGGCTGATGTCACATCCGAATAAAGAAGGGGAGAGTAAGCGTTCGCTGCTCCAGGCTAGTTACGATTACGATGACGAGGTTTACACATGGCAGGTCGGCGAGGTGCAGCATCGAGCATGGCTGATCAACCGCCTCGATTCGCCGACATCAGGCGTAATACTACTTGCACTTAATGAGGATATTAACACCGCGATTAAACAACTGTTTTCCACTCATAAGGTGACTAAAGTTTACTATGCGTTGGTAAGACGTGTGCCCTCGGTGCCCGCAGGTTCTTGGAGTGATAGTTTGAAGAAAGATGTGTATCACGGTAAAAAACTAATCAAAGGTGGGCTGAGTGTACCTGCAAAGACCCGTTATCAAGTCGCCAAGGCCGCGACGGGTGGATTTCCGGTGGCACTACTTCGATTGCTGCCACTGACTGGGCGTACGCATCAACTTCGTGTGCAATGCCAGAATCATCGTCACCCAATCGTCGGAGACCGCACCTACGGTAGCTTTAGTTTCAATAAAGAAGTGGCAATCGAAACCGGCGAAAAACGGATGATGCTTCATTCTGGAGAGACTTCGATGCGTTACCCCTTTCAAGGTAAGATGCATGATTTTAAGGCCGAGTCCGAATTACCCGAGGCCTTTGATCGAGTGATGCGTTTTCGACCTGGGCGCAATGTTGGCAAGCCAGTACTGAGCTCCAAAAAACCGAATTCGCGCAGTTCATTAGCAGGCCGTCGTTTTCGGCGATAGAGTTTAGCGGATTCTAGCCGATTAGGAGAGACGACTTCATGCGTTCGAATTGCTCGATCGCTTGTTTCGATTTGGTAAGCACGGCGGCTGTCATTGCAGAAAGGTTCCTGATTCGCAGTCTTAAGATATAGGAATAATCAATGCTTAAGTTTGTTAGTTAAAGTAAAGCATGCTTTACTCTGAAGCATGCAGATGGACCATCATTACCATCGTGACGAACGACTGATTATTCGAATCGCGGTGATAATCGGGGTGTTAATGGGGACGTTGGCAATATTCCTCACCCAAAAATACAGCCTACCTCGAGAGCAGGTGTCGCCAGAAGCTGTATGGACTGTCGTGTATGAGCTCTCCACGCAGGCAGACTTGGATCCCGAGTTCGTCTATGCCTTGGCATGGGCCGAGAGTGGGTTGAATGCCAAGGCACGCAGTTCAGTCGCACGTGGCATGATGCAGATCACGCGTCCGGCGTGGGACGAAGTGACGGATGAGTCTTATCGTTTAGCCTGGGAGTGGCAAACCAATGTCCGAATTGCGATCGATTATTTAGTCTATTGTCGTGACTACTTAAAGTCGCGTGATTCCTTCAGCTACCCCTTGCTGGCCGCCAGTTATCGTTATGGCCCGTATCACGTGCAGAATAAGAATTTCGACATTCAAGAGCTCCAGCCCCCAAAGAACGAAATCTATCAACGTATTTTCGCAGGTAATGTGCGCCCCGTTTCACCACCTGAAATGATTGCTGACGGTCATCAGTGATTAGGCGCATGCACGATTGATTCTAACGTCTGCTTAATGAATCTAATACGTATCTACGATTTCTGGGTAGATCTGCCCAGTTGCGCTGATTTTAAATAGATAAACTTTGCCGGGTTGCATGCGTGTGTAGATCGCATTGCCGAACACGGCTTGCACGCCGTAGTCGTTGAGGCGAGTGGGGTGGTTGGCTAGATCCCAGATGGCCTCCCAGAAGATATTCCGATTCTTCAAATGTAGTGATTCGGTGATGGCGTAGTAGCGCTCCGGTGCCGTACTAGGGATCTCAATGGCTTCGCCATTGGCGGGCGTGGTCGTTTCTCCATAGATGCGTCGCCATAGATACAGGGCACGCTCGGTGCCGTCTTTAACGTATTCGTTAGTGAATTTAACAATCAAGGCATCAAAGTGAATGATGTCGCCACGCAGGATAAAAAGTTGTTCGGATACGGTCGTTTTGGGATTATCGGCCGCAGTTTGCACGAAGCGCACCACGCTCTCTAATTCGCCTAGATCATTGCGAGACTGCGACTGTAGCGTGGCATAGCCGATCTGTTCTTCTTGGGTCAAATTACGCACCGCTTTGTTGAGCTGATGGTTCTCTGTCAGTAGTTGGTGAATACTGGCTGTCGAATGATAAAAACTAATGCCTAGGATGCTCGCGGTGACCAATGCGGCCAATACCATGAGTGAGCCGATCCATTTCCCTTTGCTGCGTTTCGCCATGGCCTAGACTTATGCATAAGTGCGCATCAAGGTTCGATCCTTAATTTGCTGGTGACGAGGATTTATCGAGCTAAAGCGCAGATGAAATTCATCGTAGTAGTAGCTCGCCAGCTAGCTGCAATTCAGCTCTGAGGCAACTTTGCTTCAAGGTCTTTAAGATACTCCCAGCTAAAAATGCCGCTCTTATGCCCGTCACTGAACCATGGGCTAACCGCATAGTTCCCTTGAAAGTCCCAGCCCTGAATCGTGACGCCGGCGAATTCTTTCGGACCATCGCCGCCGTATTGATTACCAAAAATGTCTTTTTCGCCGATGTTTTGCGCACTGGGCGAGTGCTGTCGCAAAAACTCGGCAGAGAAATAGCTCTCGCTGCCATCTTGCCAGAGGATACAGAGTTCGCTGCCGATTAGTTGAATGTCAGTTGGTTTAGCCATGGTCGGGGCTTACTGGTAAAATCCGGCATGTTGTAGTTTTTTTATCAGAGCGATGGCGGGGCCCGAACGGTTTAGAATATAGAGGTGAATCCCTGGGGCACCTCTTTTCAACAATTCGAGAGCTTGTTGATAGCTCCACTCGATTCCGATCGCTTCGACTGCAGCCTTGTCGTCGCCAGCGGCGATGAGTTGTTCGTTGAGGGTTGTGGGGATGCAGGCGCCGCACATCTCACAGAAGCGCAGAGCTTGTTTGTAGGATGTGACAGACATCAGGCCTGGTAGTATGGGAACGGTGATCCCTGCGCGACGGCAATTATCTACGAATTCGAAATAGGCATTGTTATCGAAAAATAATTGTGTGGTGACGAAAGTCGCGCCGGCATCTACTTTACGTTTCAGATTGAGCAGGTCGATTTCTAGCGACGGAGCTTCGGGGTGCTTTTCGGGATAGCCCGCTACGCCTAACTCGCATTCTGGGTACACTTCGCGAATCAGTTGCACCAGCTCGCTGGCGTATCTGAGTCCGTCTGGATGAGGTGTGAAGTTGGTTTCGCCTTTGGGTGGATCACCGCGCAGTGCCATGATTTGCTTGAGGCCTGCTGACCTGAATTCGGCAATGGTCTGTTTCAACTCCACGCGCGAGTGACCGACACAGGTTAGGTGCGGCATTACGGCGTAGCCATAGTCTTTGTGAAGCTTACGGGCGTAGTTCAGCGTGCGGCTGCGCGTGCTGCCACCTGCGCCGTATGTAATTGATACGAAGTCTGGGCAATAAGCCTGAATGCGCTCTGCGGTGTGCAGCAGCTGTTGTGCTGTAGCGTCCGATTTAGGCGGAAAAAATTCGACCGAAAAGAGTGGATCGTTGGTCGCTAGGCGCTGTTTGATCGAAAGTGTCTTCATGTTAACGAATCAACGTATAATGATATGTTGATATGTAAAGTATAATCTTGCGGTACTCGCATCGAGTGCGTGATGCACAATAAATAGTTCTGGTTGTATGTCGAAGTCAATTTGAGCGGCTGAGTTGTTATAGTGTTGATTTTGTCACGCGTGTGAGTGTCCTATATATCTTTTAGTTATGCCTTATCAAGTTCGCCTCAGTCATATTAATTCTGATTATAGTGTCGTGCCATTGCCGGTCGACGCATGGTCGACTGTAATTGAGGACGATGATGGTTTGATCATTATGTTGAATCGCGTGGCAATAACCAGCTCTCAACATCCGACACATGAATATCCAGTTATATCTATAGCTGCTGGGAGTATTCGCGCAACGATTACAGTGATCGGCGGAGAACTCTATTATACTGACCCAAATGCATTGAATCGGTCGAATATTAAGGTTGTCGCAGGTGGGGTCTTGCAGTTGCTAAAAGGCTCGTCTTTTGATAGCGTGCTACAGTCTGAAGCTGCAATGATTACAAGGGAAGCCGAGTTGGCGAATAAGTCGCGACGTTCGCGGGTCGGGCCTAGTATGCGAGAGCACTTGTTAGTCGTGTTGTTGATCGTGTTGTTGGCGGTATTGTGCAAGACCGTCTTTTCTACTTGGAAACAGTTGACGGAAGGCCCGGCCTTAGTCCCCATTTTTGAATTTACCCCAGGCGCGATAGCAGGTGAAAGTATTCGTGCTTATGCGGGGCTTTACGTGGAAGGCTACCAAGAAGGTGGAAAAGTCATTGAGCTGACGGACGAGGGGCAATTTAAATTATACGAGATGTGGCGGTCTGCTGAGCTTGCGGGATTTACTTTGAAGCAGGTTGAATCACTGCTGCTTCGTCTAGGCTCTCAAGGGGATAAGCCTGCATTGTTAGCAGGCGACTTTTATCTACTATTACCCAAGGAAGATGACCGAATATTGCTGAACGGCATCCTGTTTCGTCGACACTTTGGAGCACTCGCTGATATCGGGGAGTTGCAGTAGGTTCAGTAACTTTACGAGCAACAGGCTATTGCTCGAGGTAGTAGCGTATGCTCATTCCTGAGACTTGGAAATAGCCAGAGCCGGTATTGCCATCATCTAAATCACCGTCAATTTCGGATAGGCGAGTTGAGTCGATACGTAGCGGTTCGCTCGAGTTGGTGGTGATTTCGATATACGCATATAAATTGCCACCGCCACCGCCGTTGCCGTTGCCGTTGCCGTTGTTGCTATTCCCATTATTGCCGTTGCCGTTGCCGTTGCCGTTGCCGTTGCCGTTGCCGCCGTTGCCATTATTACTAGCGTGTACCCAGCGATAGGTGCCGCCGATAACAGAGGACTGGATCCATGTGCTACTAATGCGGTCTGCCATACCATTAGGATAGGTGCCAGGCGTGCTTGTGTCTGGATAAGTTCCAAAGTTGAGCTCGTATTGCATAAACTCTTGAGAGAATATGCGCAAGTCGTTCTCCAAGGTACTGATGATTGCGCTTTCTTTGACTCGTTTGAAATAAGGAACCGCCAGGGTTGCTAAGATGCCGATAATAGTGACCACCACTGCGATTTCGACGAGCGTATATGCGGCGCGGTCTGAACATGATTGTTTGTACCTTGTTAAAGCCATTATGTTTAAGCTATACGAATTGTAGTTTTTATAAAGAATAAATTAATCCCCTACAGCGTATTTTTTACCCTCAGAGAAGCCAAAGAGTTCGATCTTGAGTGAATGGGCTTTTTCTAGAATGCTCGCTTTATCAAGAATTAGGACACTGCCGCTTTCAAGCGCAGCGGTGCGAATGCCTGACTCATACATCACCTCTAGTGTCTGGTGGCCAAAGACTGGTACGTCAAAGCGATAGTCTTGCCCTCGCTTCACGGTCTTGACGAAAATAAGATCATCGGCCTTGAAAGTGCCTGCACGGCTAAGCATCGAATCGGTCCCTTCGTAAGCCTCGACTGCCAGCACAGTGCCGTGTCGCACGACAACGCCTTGGCCGACATCTAAATCTGCCATGCCTTTGGCGATACTGATGCCGTGCTCAATATCCCTTAACTCTGCGTTTAATTTGCCTACAGTCATTAAGCCTTCGTTAGCAAGTTGATCATCCAGAAACGAACGGGCATCGAGCATAGAGATGTCGATGGCTTCAATCTCTTTAGCGATCGCACCGAAGATGGTCTCGGCATTTTTGATCTTTAGGCTGTTGAGAATCTTTAGGGCTTTTAGATCTGGATGAAGGCCGTGGAAGAGGCGCCGCGGTGTAATTTGTCCAGCCATGAGTGCATAGCCACAATCGAGTTTCTTTAGTGATTTGAGTAGTTTTCCAAGCTGCCCGACTTTTATTTGGATGTGTTCATTCGCGGCGGTCGAATCGATTAACTCTGGCTCAGTCTCTCCTGCAAAGGACACGATTCGTAACGGTAAGCCAGCATCACGTATGCGTTTTGCTGTCAGTATCGGGTATCGACCTTTGCCGGCAATTAAAGCGATGGGGCGTTGAGCAAAGCTGTCTGGTAAGAATTTCGATAGGGACAGGGCAGGACTCATGGCAATGGGCTATTCGGGGTATTCGTAAGGTCGAATGATAGGCTGGTCGAAGTAAGTGGGTGATGCAATCAAAACTGGTTCAGGTGAATGGCCATTTTTTCCTGCTTTAAAAAAGACCCGCTTGCTGGCGTTTTCAGTGGCTTTTGCGAATTTTTCAACTGCTTTAGGCTGCGAGCTGAGTGTCATGCTTTCGGTGATCTCGCCGAGCATGGCACTTTGTGCACTAATGCGAATACTTTGCGGTTCGACGATTAATTCACGGTGCTTTCTGTCTGGGTATTTATAGGTAAGCAGGCCTGCGTAAGCGGTGATTTGGGCAGCCCTATTATTGTAGTGAATGATGCATGTAGCCGAGTGTATCTGTAATTCCCCAGTCGGCAGGAGTACACGTGCTTCTGAAAGTGGTGATAGATTATTACTGACGACTGCTAGGTCTCCATTAATGATTCGTATCGATAGGATGGATACAGATGGCTCGTAGGAGAGTTTTTCTCTTTTCTCGTTGAACGGTTTTTGGGTAAAGGTTTCGAATCGAACTTCCGATTTTTCACCTATGCCGATACCCATGCCATTCGACAGCGCTAGGAAGAGATGAGAGTTCTTGCCGGTTTCGACGGTACAAGTATTCAGATTGAGCGTGTCGTGTAGTTTAGGTTGTGAGATTTGTGATTCGGCATCCTCGATCTGAATGCTACCTTGAACGCTGGTGGCGACTGCGACTCCTTCGACCATTTCCTCGGCATTCGAGTCGACTGCCCCGCCCATAAAAAAACCTGTAGCGATGAGGCAGAAGAGAGTTTTCCGGCGCGTCTTAGATTCGATATACATTAAACAGCTACGATGTTGACGATTTTTCCTGGTACGTAGATTTCGCGTTTGATGACTTTACCTTCAATGTGTGCGCTAATTCTTTCGTGTGCCTTGGCAGTTGCGATCGCGTCGTCTTTGCAGACGTCGGCAGGGAACTGGGCATCGCCACGGTATTTACCATTCACTTGAAAAATGATTTTAATGGAGTCTTCCTTTAATTTACTTTCGTCAAATACTGGCCAACCTGCAGTTGCGATGCTACCTGTATGGCCTAGAAATAACCAGAGCTCTTCGGCGAGATGCGGCGCGAGGGGTGCGAGTAATTTGATCAACGATTCGATAGCGTCGAGTGTAAGCGCGTCGGCTTTACCGAGTTGATTGACGCAAATCATCATTTGCGAAATTGCGGTGTTAAAGCCGAGTGCCTCGTAGTCTTCGCTGACTTTTTTGATTGTGGCGTTCAGTATGCGATCAGTCTCGGCGTCGAGTTGATCGGTTGCACCAATTTTGGCTTGGCGTGTGCCGTCCTCGGCTACGACGAGGCGCCATACTTTACGCAGAAAGCGGGCGATGCCTTCGATGCCCTTGGTATTCCACGGCTTCATCGCTTCAAGGGGACCGAGGAACATCAGGTAAAGGCGTAAAGCGTCGGCTCCGTAATTGACGACGATACTCTCTGGGCTGACTACGTTGCCGCGACTTTTTGACATTTTCTCGCCGTCTTCGCCTAAAATGATGCCTTGGTGAAAGAGCTTTTTAAACGGCTCTGGATGGCTTACCACGCCAAGGTCGAAGAGCACATGGTGCCAGAAGCGAGCATAGAGCAGGTGCAGCACCGCGTGCTCTGCGCCGCCAATATAAAGATCTGGATAGCCCCAATATTTTTCTTTTTCCGGGGCGATCAGTGCGTCGGTATTTTTTGGATCTATGTAGCGCAGGTAATACCAGCACGAACCAGCCCATTGTGGCATGGTGTTAGTCTCGCGTGAGCCTGTTACCCATCCTTCGACGGGCTCACTGGAAGTGGCTCCAGTTTTTGGATCGATATAGAGGTGTAGCCATTCCTCGGCTTTCGATAGTGGGCTCTGACCATCGGGCGACGGTGTGTAGCTATCCACTTCGGGTAATGTCAATGGTAGTGCACTCTCGGGGAGGGCAACGGCAAAGCGCAGTTCACCATCAATTTGGCAGCTGACGGGGCGCTCGATCGATTTAAGCGAGTCGTCCACCTTTTCATAATCGGCCTTGCTTACCCACACGATTGGGAAGGGCTCGCCCCAGTAACGTTGACGAGAAAAGAGCCAGTCGCGCAGCTTAAAGTTGACTGTCGCTTCGCCGCGTTTCTCAGCTGCGAGTTGAATGATTATCGCCTTTTTCGCACTTTCGGAGTCTTTGCCGCTTTGCTCGTCTGAGTTGATTAAATTCCCGGGGCCTGTGTAGGCTTCGCTCAGTCCACCAGAGGCATCTTTTTCGGCGTGGCCGTTATCGTCGATGACTTGCAGGATTTCGAGATCAAATTCTTTGGCGAATTCAAAGTCGCGTGCGTCGTGCGCTGGCACGGCCATGATTGCTCCTGTGCCATAAGTCATGAGCACGTAGTCCGCCACCCAGATCGGAATTTCTTTTCCGCTGACCGGATTGATCGCAGTGGCACCAGTCCATACGCCAGTTTTTTCTTTGCTTAGCTCCGCGCGTTCTAGATCAGATTTACTTTTCGCTTTTTCCGCGTAGGCGAATACCGCGTCGCTCTGCGCACTGCTGCAGATCTGCGAGAGAAGAGGGTGCTCTGGTGAAATTACCATATAGGTCGCACCAAACAGTGTGTCTGGGCGAGTGGTAAAGACGCTAAGGTCTGCATCGTGGCCTACGATGTCGAAGGTGATCTCGGCACCTTCGCTACGACCGATCCAATTTTCCTGCAGACGCTTGGTTGAATCGGGCCAGTCAAGGTCTTTCAGGCCCGCGATAAGTTGGTCGCCATATTCGGTGATGCGGAGTACCCACTGGCGGATCGGGCGACGCTCTACTGGGAAACTGCCACGCTCTGAGCGAGGGCCTTCAGCGGTGTTGAGCACTTCCTCATTGGCGAGCACAGTACCGAGCTCGGGGCAAAACCAGACGGGTTTCTCATCGACGTAGGCTAGTCCCTTCTTAAAAAGCTGAATAAAAATCCATTGCGTCCACTTATAGTAGCCAGGATCGGTGGTGTTAACCTCGCGTGACCAGTCGTAAGCAAATCCGAGCTGGCGCAGCTGTGTTTTAAAGTGCGCAACATTTTGCTTGGTAGTGTCACGAGGGTGCATACCAGTTTTGATAGCGTATTGCTCAGTCGGCAAGCCGAAGGCGTCCCAGCCCATCGGGTGGAGCACATTAAAGCCCTTGGCCTTTTTATAGCGCTTAAGCGCATCACTAGCAGTGTAGCCCTCGGGGTGGCCGATGTGCAAGCCGGCGCCGGAGGGGTAGGGGAACATATCGAGAATATAGCAGGTCGGCTTGTCTTCAAAATCCTTCGCGTTGTAAGTTGCGTTTTGCTCCCAGAAATCCTGCCATTTTGGCTCGATTGCGGAAAAGTCGTAGTCTGTCGTCAGTGTTGCCATGTTATAGAAAACCGCGGATTTAGAAGGTTCGTTTGCAGTCAGTCAATAATGCAAAGCCCGAGACGCGCTGATTCAAATCGTGCGATAGGGCAGATTAGCTTGATATTTTAAGGAGGCGGCTTTACACATCGAACCTGTCATATGTATATTCGAGCCCCATTGATTTTTTTTATCGCCCTAGCATTTGTAATGTCTGTCGCATGCTTACGGGGCGAGATATCGGCAGTGGATGCATATAATAAGCAGGAGAAAAACCTGTCGCAAAAGCGCGTCGAACAAAAATCTTGGTCGGGCAATCAAAAGTCTGATTTGCTGCAGAAGTCGTTTCCCTTTAAGCAATGGGACTCACATTATTCCTCACTCGGCTCGAAAAAATCGAATATTTCGCTAACTGAAACTAAAGATAAAAAGCGCTTTAAGTCTGAAGTAGTCGAGTTTGAGACAAAATCGATGGATATTTCCAAGTGGAATGGACGGCTGGCCGACCTCGAGCGTCAGGCACAGATTAGTACAAATTCGACTGCGAAGAAGATCGAGAATAAACGTATGTATGAAAGGATGCTGAATAAATCAAAGGGTTATGCGCAGACCGGTGAAACACTGTCGCTGCGCGATATTAATCGCTTTCAGTTTCGACAAAATCGCGCCGATACCGCCGTGCCCGTTCGAGCAGCTGGTAGCGCCGATGGTTCCTGAATGCCGATCTGCATGTTTATTTTGCTCCGCGCTATATTTGAATAGTTTCTATCTAATCCATGACCCTTCCTCGATGCCACCTTTGCTTTTGGTGGCTGGCTTATTATCGCTGTGGACTATCGGTGGCGTGCTCGGCGTCCGATGCGCTAATAACTTGATTGGGTGGCTTGATTCGGGACGCCTGTATGGTTTTACGCATTTTCAGATGCGTGAATAAAAAAACCGCGAGTGTTTCGCGGGTTTTAAAAAGTGGCGGAGAAGATGGGATTTGAACCCATGGAACCCTTTTGAGGTTCACTTCTTTAGCAAAGAAGCGCTTTCGGCCACTCAGCCACTTCTCCATACCAATACGGAGGAAGAAAGCGGGCTGAGCGCGAAGATCAATCCTTATTTTCAGAGAATTTGAGAAACTCACCGATTCACTGAAAATACTGGATATTCCGCAGAATTTCGTCAGATGCAGCAACGTAACGTGCCTCCTAATATTAGAACCGTTGTTCTTCGATGTCATATACGTCGAACCAAGTATAAACGATTTTGTCCGCCGGGATGAACTCTGCGATGTACCCTTCGAGATACACTTGCAGCTTGACCGGCATTTCACTGATCCGCTTGAAGCGTAGATCGTTGTTCCATTGCACCAATGCCTCCTGTGTGTGCTCTGTGCCGTTGGCTTGAATCCATTCGGCGACGGCGGTATCATCGGCGCCTGTTGCGACAAAGGCTTTAAAGTTCTCAGCAGAGATCCCAGCAAAATTGAGAAACAGCTGGTCGAGTGGGCAATCAAAGTGGTATTCGCCTGCTGTGCCAGCGATCACCGCTCGGCACTTGTCGAGTGTGCGCGCAGCGATGACGTAGCCAGCCAGCGTCGCGCGCGGGCTGCGGGGAAATGCGTTGCTGAGATCGAGTGAGGTTACGTTTGATGTGGTCATGATGAATAAGAGAGTTTTTGAATGAACTGTTTATTCTAATTCTATTAGATTGGCTCTTTTTGGTTAAGGCTTTGATATTCGATAGTCACTTTCAACAATCTTTCAGGAATTTTGCCGTTACACTGGCTGTTGTAGTTTTTAGCCCTGCGACATCGCCTTGATAGAGTAACTGTCCACCAGCATCGCCGCCGTTGGGGCCGATCTCAACTAGATAGTCGGCATCAGCAATCACGTCGAGGTGGTGTTCGATGACGATTACGGTTTGGCCTTTGTCGACCAGGCGGTGCAGCAATTCGATCAGGCGCTCGACGTCACTGAGGTGAAGGCCGATCGTAGGCTCTTCGAGAATGTAGAGATTGCCTTGGCCTTTGTTATATTGGCGCTCTTTAAAAGTGGGCATGCCTTTAGCTAATTCGCTGACGAGTTTGAGGCGTTGCGCTTCGCCACCGGAAAGGGTGGGGGAATATTGCCCCAGCGCGATGTAGCCGAGGCCGGTTTCGACCATGGCTTCGAGTAGGCTTTTTAGGCCGGTGTGGAAGCTAAAGAATTCGGCGGCTTCCTCGAAACTCATGAGTAAGGCGTCGGCGATGTTTTTCCCATTCCAGCGCAGCTCGTCGAGTTCGGCGCCGTAGCGTCGGCCGTTGCAATCCTCGCATGTCACATAAGTGTCAGGCATAAAATTCATTTCTAGCTTCAGCCGCCCTGCGCCTTTGCAGGTCTCGCAGCGACCGCCCTTAGTGTTGAACGAAAAAGTGCCCGCGCTGTAGCCTCGCGCGCGAGCTTCAGGCAGACTGGCGTAAATGTCGCGGATTATGTCGAACGCACCGATGTAAGTTGCGGGCGTGGAGCGGGGAGTTTTACCAATAGGCGATTGATCGACCTCGATGACCTTCCGAACGCTCTCTGCTCCACAGAGTGTTCGAAAGCTGGTGGAAAGTGAGGAGCGAGAAGTGGGCAGTTGCTTGGACACCAACTTTGGTAACTTCGTCTCGATTGAAGATTCGACCAGTGGTTTGAGCAAATCTCGAGTGAGGGTGGATTTGCCTGCGCCCGAGACGCCGCAGATTGCGGTGAGGCGTTGCTTGGGGATTTGTACATTGAAGCCTTTGAGGTTTCGCAGTGCCGCGCCTTGTAGACTGATCCATTGTTCGTTGCTCTTTTTTTTGCGAGGACTCCATGGCTCGGGAAGTGCACGATATGCCCCACGTAAAGGGTGCGGCATACTCTTGCGCATATATTTGCCGGTGATCGATGCCTTATTTTTTCGTAGTTGTGCGAGCGTGCCGCAGGCGACTATTTCGCCGCCGTGGATGCCAGCAGCGGGGCCGATGTCGATGATCTGATCGGCGTGTTTCATGGTGTCTTCATCATGTTCGACGATGAGGAGGGTATTGCCACGGTCGCGAAGTTGTTCAAGGGCGGTGATGAGTTGTTCGTTGTCGCGGGCGTGTAGGCCGATGGATGGCTCATCAAGCACGTATAGAACGCCTGAAAGGTTGGAGCCGAGTTGAGCGGCGAGTCGGATGCGTTGCGCCTCACCACCTGAAAGTGTGGCAGTGGCACGATCGAGGCCAAGGTAGTTGAGGCCAACGCGATCCATAAAGCGTAGTCGCTCTTCGATTTCAGGGAGCAGCTCGTCCAGTACGGGCCCGCTGCGTTGGTCGGTTTTTACGCGCTTAAGTGTGTCGATTAATTCGTTGGGTGTGAGCGCCAGCAGCTCTGGGAGGCTGGCAGTGTTGTTGGTTGGACGTTGTTGTTTGATTGATGTTTTAAGGTGTAGCTTAACGGCGCGGCTGAGCGGGTTGAGGCGTGCTCCGTTACAATCTGGGCACGTGTCGCCGTCTTCTAGGCCGTCGGGCACATCGATGGCGGCGGCTTCGTCTTTGCTCATCCAGTCAAAGATTTGGCCGTAGCCGCGACAGCTTGGGCACCAACCGCGGGCGCTATTCCATGAGAAGTTTTTCGGGTCGAGTTCAGGGAAGGCTTCGCCGGTGGTCGGATCGGTGCGTTTCGTTGAAAGCCAAGATATAATTTCGTTTTTTGCGTTGAGTAGGAAGGCGGTGCCTTTGCCGAGTTTGAGAGCTTCTTTGAGTGCGGACGACACGGAGGTCATCCCGGCCGAGAGTGTGGCAATGACTAGTTCGATATCGTGCTCACTATAGCGATCTAGTTTTTGAAACCGATTGATGGGCACGAGTTGGCCGTCGATACGTAAGGTCTCATAGCCGTGGTCACTGGCCCAGTCTGCGAGCGGCTGGTGGTGGCCTTTACGCCCGCGCACCAGCTGAGCGCAGAGGTGAAGCTCCTTCGTCTTGCCTGCCCTGAACTTGTCAAATGGGTATTCGGCGAGGATTGATTTGAGGCGCTTGAGTAGCGCGCCTTCGCTCTGACTGATCACAGCTTCGCCAGAGCTAGGAGAATGTTGAATGCCAATTCGTGCATACAGTAAGCGCAGGTGTTGAGCGACCTCGGTAATTGAGGCGACGGTCGATTTGCGCGTTCCTTTAGTCACGCGTTGCTCAATTGCGACGGTGGGAGCGATGCCGTGCAATTCATCGACATCAGCACGTGGCATTTGCTCGACAAATTGACGTGCATACGCAGACATCGATTCCATGAAGCGCCGTTGTCCTTCGGCAAATATAATGTCGAAGGCGAGGGATGATTTGCCAGAACCTGAAACGCCAGTGATGACGCTTATCTTATTGTGTGGTATTTCGCAGGAAATATTTTTAAGGTTGTGCTCTCGGGCGCCATGTACGGTGAGAGAATGAGGGTGAGAGTTGTAAGTGAAGTTTGATTCGGCTGCTTTAAGCTCAGCGGATGACGCCGAGGCCGTTCCTGCCAGTGCATCGCAAAGGTATGCCGCGGTTTCGCAGTTGGTTTTTGCGATGTCAGATGGCGTGCCTTGGGCTACGATTTGACCGCCGCCGATACCTGCTTCGGGCCCGAGTTCGACGATCCAATCAGCAATTTTAAGTATGTCGATATTATGCTCAATGACGATGAGCGAGTGACCTGCATTGACTAATCCTTGCAAGACACCGATCAGGCGTTTGACGTCAGCACGGTGTAGGCCTGTGGTGGGTTCGTCGATTAGAATGAGCGCATGCCCAGACTTTTCGGCAATCTTGCCGAGATAGCGGATTAGTTTAAGGCGTTGAGACTCGCCGCCCGAGAGTGTGTTGAGGGGCTGCCCGAGTTTTAGATAACCGAGGCCGACATCGATCATTGGAGTGAGGCAACTAGTTACTTTAGGGTAGTCAGCGAAGAAAACGACTGCGTCGTCGACATCCAGTTCGAGGATTTCGGTGATACTGAGAGCGTTGAATTGAATCTCCAAAACTTCGGGTTTGAAGCGTTGCCCCTCGCAGGTTTGGCAGGGCACGAAGAGGTCGGATACGAATTGCATCTCGATGCGTTCGTAGCCTAGCCCCGAGCAGGTTTCACAGCGTCCGTCGCCACTGTTGAATGAGAAATGCCCAGGCATCATGCCCGCTGATTGGGCGGACTCTAGTTTTGCAAATAATTTTCGGATTTCACTCCACGCATCGGAGTAGCTAGCTGGGTTGGATCGAGGTGTTTTACTGACGGGACTCTGATCGATGAGCACGACATCAGAAAGTGGTAAGGTGGAGTCGATATCTTGAATCGTCGCTGGGTCGTCTGTAATCAGCCCTTTTCGTGCGAGTAGATTTTGATAGATGACGTTATTGAGTAGTGTGCTTTTCCCAGACCCAGAGACGCCGCTGAGGCAGACAAAAGCTTGCTGAGGAATGTGCAGATCAACTTCCTTGAGGTTATGCTTACTCGCGCCGTAGATCGAGAGCTTAGGACCTTTCTTTGTGTCGCGCAGTTTCTTTGGTGCATCGATCGTTTCACGTCCAGAGAGGTAGCGACCGGTGATGGTATCCGAAAGTAGGATACGATTGTAGTCGCCATTAAAGATGAGCTGGCCGCCGTGGATGCCTGGCTTTGGGCCAATCTCGATCAGGTTGTCAGCAGCTCGCATGACGGCTTCGTCGTGCTCGACGACGACGACCGTGTTACCTTGAGTGGTGAGTCGCCGCAGAATTGAAATGAGGCGATCCATGTCGCGGGCATGCAGACCGACTGAGGGTTCATCGAGCACAAAGAGTGTGTCCACTAGGGATGAGCCAAGGCAGGAGGTTAGGTTGACTCGCATGGTCTCACCGCCTGAAAGGGTGCGGGAGGTGCGGTCGAGCGTCAGGTAGCCGAGGCCGACTTGGTCGAGGAAGGAGAGTCGGCTGATAATTTCATTGAGTGCGGAGTGATCAGTGGAGGGCAATGCTCCGTCATTGCTACGCTGAGTTGAATGCGTCAAAGACAGAGCGTTACCCTCCAATAATGTGAGTAACTCGCTCACACTTTTTTGGTAAAGGTCGGGAAGGGTGAGGTCGTTCCATTTCCAGTTGAGTGCTTCGGGTTTAAGGCGTGAACCGCCGCAGTCGGGGCAGCGCGAATAGCTTCTGAACTTGGAGAGAAAGACACGAACGTGCATCTTGTAGATTTTACTCTGAAGCCAGTCGAAGAAACGATAAATACCATACCACTGGTTGTTGTCTTCTTTATAGTTCGGTTCGCCTTCTAGTATGAAAAGGATTTCTTTTTTGCTTAATTTTGACCATGGCAGGTCAGTGCGGATTTTATGTTTTTTAGCTGCGCGCTGTAGGTCGCGCAGACTTTCGCTGTAGACTGCGCCTTGGAACGCACGGATGGCACCGTCATCGACTGACAAGCTCTTGTCGGGGGTGACTAAGTTATAATCGATCTCGATGATGCGTCCGAAACCTTTGCATTTTTCGCAGGCGCCGATGGGTGAATTGAAAGAAAAGAGCGGTGCGGTAGCTGGTCGATATGTAATACCTGTCTCGGGCGAATGAAGCCCGTGGGTGAACTCGGCGACAATTGCGCCATCTGTATCCAATATTTGGATGTGGCCTTTACCGAAGGTGAGTGCGGCTTGTGCGGCTTCGATAAAACGAGAGCGGATTTTTGTCCCAACCTTGATCCGGTCTTGAACCACAAAAAGGCTAGAGGTCTGAGGCTTGCGAGTTGTGGCCTGTGATTGGAGATCTGAGATGCGAGTGACGCTGCTATTATGTACAACTCGAGTGTAACCTTGGGCCGAAAGGGGCTGGAGAATCTCGCTCCACTCGAATTTTTCGGGGCGAGTGATCGGGAACGCGATCAGCACGGTTTTATCTTTGTGCGCTTGAAGCAGTTTTTCCCAAATAGATTGCGGGTTGTCGTCGGTGATTGGCTCACCTGTTGCGGGGTCGATCAGTTTGGCGACATTAGGAAACCAGACTTTGAAGAAATCGCAGAGCTCGGTGATGGTGCCGACTGTGGAGCGGGAGGTCTTGACCGTATTGGACTGCTGGATCGCGATGGAGGGGCGAATGTTCTCGACCGAATCGACTTTGGGCCGATCCATCAGGTCCATGAATTGGCGCGTGTAGGGGGAGAATGTCTCGACGTAGCGACGCTGCCCTTCCGCGTGCAGCGTCTCAAATACAAGAGAGGACTTACCCGCGCCACTGAGTCCGGTCACCACGGTGAGCTGACCAATGGGTAGGTCGAGATCGAAACCTTTAAGGTTATTTTGGCGGACGCCGCGAAGGTGTATGGTTTCTGTGGAGGCCATCGTGTTTGAGTCAGAGGTGGCTGAAAAATCTAAAACGGTAAAGGGTCTAAACGTGGCAGGCTGACATACCTTACACGCGGGGTCTTGTTGAAAAAAGAAACTTCTCTAGGCCACTTCTGGTCAGTGTGAATGACTCGAGCTGAGTGGCTCGAATATACCTTAAGTTTCAGCGACCGGTGTTTGGCATTTTTCGACGGCACTGCGAAGTCGACGGCGTAGGTGGGTGCGGCGGACTTGTTGGTCGTTGTTTTTAATCGCCATAGAGTAGGCGTCTAAAGAGCCGACGAGATAGACTTTCTGACGCGCACGTGTGATGCCGGTGTAAACGAGATTGCGCTGGAGGAGCATGAAATGCTGCTTGAGCAGTGGGATGATGACGATGGGGTATTCACTGCCTTGGCTTTTGTGGATCGAGATACAGTAGGCCAGTTGGACTTCGGAGAGCTCGCCTTTGGTATATTCGATGATATCACCGGTGAACTCGATGGTGATACTAGAGCTGTCGGCGGCAATACTGCGAATGATGCCCATGTCGCCGTTGAAGACATTTTTGTCGTAGTTATTGCGAGTCTGAATGACTTTATCGCCGATACGAAAGGTGCTGCTACCGTAGGGAATTTCGGCGGGCAGTGGCTTGCGTGTTTTTTCGCGAAAATGGGTTTGTTTGGCGGGCGCGTAGTCGGGGTCGGAACGGAGTCTGGATTCAGCGGTGGTTTTTGGGTTAAGGCACTCTTGGATCTCGGCGTTGAGCACTGTGATGCCGCCGGTGCCGCGATGCATCGGGGACATGATCTGAATGTCGCGAACTGCGTTTACCTTGTGATGCTTTGGGATGTATTCGCGGGCCAAATACAAAATCGCTTGGACGCACTGCTCTGGAGTATCGGCTTCGATGAAGCTAAAGTCCGTGCTAGCATCGAGATCGCGGAAGCTACGGAAGGTCGAGCCTGGATGGGATTCACCTTTAAGGATGCCGTGTGCCGTAGAGACAATGCCGCTTTCTTTGCCTTGTCGGTAAATGGTATTGAGCCGAGTGACGGTCGCGGGCGGAGCGGCCATAAGATCTCCCAAGACATTTCCGGCGCCAACGGAAGGGAGTTGGTCAGCGTCGCCTACCAGTAGCAAATGTGCACTGCTCGGGACTGCTTGTAGCAGGCTTGCGGCGAGGCGGGTGTCGAGCATACTGGTTTCATCCAAGATGAGTAAGTCGCAGGGTAGTGGGTTGTCCTCGTTGTAAGTAAATGTGCGCGAGGCGCCGTCGTATTTGAGTAGTCGATGGATTGTGCTTGCGGGCGCACCGGAAGCTTCGGCCAAGCGTTGCGCGGCACGTCCCGTAGGAGACGCGAGCAGAATTCGGGTGCGCTTGGCGCGGAGGATGTCGACGACTGCGCGAAGGATCGTGGTTTTGCCTGTGCCGGGGCCACCGGTGATGATGGAGACTTTTGAAGTAAGTGTTTTGCGTAGGGCCTCGGCCTGTTGATCGGCGAACTCAAAGCCTGCTTTTTGCTGCGCCCATATGATCGCTGGCTCGATCTTAATTATAGGTAAAATCGATGCGGTGCTGTCGATTCGGGCGATGGCGTCGGCGATGCGTTTTTCCGCGCTGGCGGTGTTGGGCATCTGACAGGCCGGGCCGAGATATTCATTTTTTTCATCGTAGGCCTTAATTGAGAGTAGTTTCTTGGCGTCGTTGAGCGCATGCATGCGGCGCTGAATGTCGACGGGATCGACACCGAGCAGCTTCGTGGCGTACTCGAGGATCATTTGTTCGGTCCCCACTGTGTGCCCTTCGTCTTCGAGTGTGCGCATGGTATGAATGATGCCAGCGTCGATGCGTTCTTTGCAATTAGTTGGAAAGCCTAGGTTAAGGGCTATCTTATCAGCGGTTTTAAAGCCGATGCGTTCGATATCTTCGGCTAGCCGGTAAGGCTCGTCTTGTAGAATTCGTTTGGCACCGCTGCCGTATTTTTTAACGAGTCGCACGCATTGGGTCGGGGTGACGCCGTAGGTCTGCAGAAACATCATTACATCGCGCACTGCACTTTGATCGTCCCACGCCGCTTTGATAGATTTGGCGCGCGTTTTGCCGATGCCGGGGATTTCGTGAAGTCGGCCAGAGTTTTCGCTAATGATCTTCAGGGTGTCGGCACCAAAGTGGTCGACAATTTTCTTAGCATAGGATTTGCCGATGCCGTGAATTAGGCCGCTGCCGAGGTATTTGCGGATGCCGTGTACAGAAGCGGGAAGTTGGGACTTGAAGCTGGCGACTTTGAACTGATCGCCGTGCGTGGTGTGACGGGTCCATTGACCATCAAGCTTAAGCGTCTCGCCGCATTGTACTCCCGGGAGTGGGCCGAGGATGGTGACGGGGCGCTTGCCGTTGGCGACGCTGACCTCGGCCACGCAATAGGCATTCTCTTCGTTGAAGAAGATGATCCGTTCGAGGACGCCTGTGATGGATTCGCTTGAGTTGTTCTCTGCCATGGTTGCGGACTTTTTAACAGATCTACAGAAGAGTGAAGGAAGGTCAATGCGTGTATGGCTAAGCACGAAAAAGCCCTCGCGGAGGGCGAGGGCTTTTAAAACTATTAAAATTAGCAGGCAGTTTTTATTGCGAGAGGATTACTGGTGGGCCCGGGGGAGATCCAGGAGGAGGGCCGGCTGGGGCTAGTTCGGCATCCATGGTGAAGATTAGATCGTCGAAAGGCACGTCGCCAATCGCAGATATTCCGCCGAAGCTGAAGGGTGCCGGTGCTGCTTGTGCTCTCTGGATGCGAAAATCGCTATTTTCCAAGGTGTATTTAGCAGGTTGAATTTTGTAATCACTCTTCAAATTTTCAGGAATATATCGGACAATGACATATCTGCGTTCGATTTCATCAAAGGTATGCTGAACGCCTGTGTTCTCGCGTTTAACCTCAACGGTAAATGAATCTTCGATGTCGTAGAAAAAGTCGCTTGGGACGCGAACGATTTGTTGCTCTTGCTGTGCTGCCATAAAGAATTCGAAATTCGAATCGCCGTTGGCGGCTAATTGTGCGCGTTCGGTATGGCCTAATTTATTCGTAAAAGTGGCGACCCCGGTTTGCTTGTCGGAAGAGAATTCTTCTGGTAAGTGGTTGGTTAGATATAATTGCAGTGTGCCTTGATTACCTTTATTAAAGTTCAAGGCGATGGTGCGCATCTGAGTCTTTTTACGTAGGTCAACAATGGCGATCGATTCTTCGTCACGAGGGAACTCATAGGAGGTGGTTGGATCATCATCCTGTAGGTTTAAGACTGAATCTAGGGCACCGCCGCTAGCATAGATGATGCGGCTGCCAGTGTAGGCTGCCCCGAAGTCGTACTTGATAATAGGGGACTGTACTTTGATGGTTTCTTCAGTTTCTTCACCTTTGCCGAGTTGAATGTTAGCTTGAGTGATATTTAGAGGACCGGTTGCCCCAAATTGTCCGAGACGCCCCTGATTGATTATGTTGAATCGCACCAGCAGGTAGCGGGTATCGACTTCTGTGAAGGTGGTCGACGGTATGTCGCCTTCTAGGAATGCTATTGGTTGTGTCAGTTTGACCCACTTTCCATCTTCAAGTGGGTTGAGGACGTTCGAGGACATCAGTTGCATAGTACCTGCTGCGCTCTCGTTGTTAAAATAAAAGCGGGACACCTTCATGAACTGACCTAAATCAATAATGTAATCGTGTTGTCCTTGAGGGATGGTGTAGGTGAGCGCAGAGTTGTCGCTGAGTAGGATAGATTCATCAAAATAGCCCACATCTGGTAGCTGAACGCGGAGAAATTGTTTGTCTTTAACGATCACTAGAGTGGCTCCCATGTGCCAGCGCGCTAGATTTTTCGGTACACGCTGCAGTTGTTGTTCGCTAGGACTTGGGACGCGATAAAGGTCGATCGGCGGGGCGGATTGCGCCTGAGAGCTGGTGTTGAGTGACAATGCAACTCCAGCGAAAAATAATACAGCGATTATTTTCTTAGATTTAAGGATTAAATTGCTCATACAAATAAATACTAATATGACTTTTTTCAGATATTTCAATCCTTATTTAAATGTACTCTACGGAAGATTGCAATATCTTATTAGTCAATCGGATAGATGCTATTTTAAGGCTTTACTAATTGCCCTGTAAGAGCCGATAATATTACATAAAATAAAGGATTTTAGTGGGTCACCACTGCCTAACACACAAGCGTAAGATAAATGAAAATGGTGATAAGTTCAAAGATATCCGATCTACGACTGATCAATAAAGGGGTAATCACCTCGGTGATGCTACTTGTCATGATGGCAATTCCCCTGTCCGCACAAATTAATGGCACACCAGATTTTGCGCCGTTTTTATTGGATAAACGTGTCGAACGCGAAGATTACAATCTACGGCTTGGGCCAGTTTTGATTGATATAGTTGGCAAATTCGGTATCGAATTTAACGATAATGTGAACACTTCGCAGAATGATCCAATTGAAGATGTGATTTTAAAGCCTGGGGTTTCATTCGGTTTAAAATGGGCAATCAATGAGGACAATGACCTTGATCTGAATATCGGTGCAGAATATTGGCAGTACATTGACAACGATGAGTTGAATGAAGTCTCCAATCAAATCGCGCTGTCGCCGGACACGGAACTGTCTTATCGTGTGCTAGTTGGCGATATGGTCTTTCGGGTATATGATCGGATTCAGTATTCATTCGATTCAGCGGATTCTGTGGCGGTGGATAACCAAGGGAATGTGACCGATCAAGATCCTGTCGCATTTACTCGTTATAAAAACGTCTTAGGTGTTCAGTCAGAGTGGTTTATTGGCGAGACAGTTTTTGCGGCGCAATTGAGTCGTACAGATGAGTGGAGCCCTGACCAAGAGTTTGAGTATATTGATCGTAAAGAGTATAAGGCTGCGTTGAATGTCGAGCGCGATTTGGCTGCAAACTTCACAGTGGGCATTGGTACTTCTTATACGACGATTGATTACGATCAGGATATTAATAATGATGGCTCTAAGTTTTCGACTGGGCCTTACTTTGATTGGAGCGTGACCGAATTGATTAGCCTGTATGCCGGTGTGGCATGGAATTCTCTAGATTATG
>ENA-OQVM01002132-OQVM01002132.1-marine-metagenome-genome-assembly--contig:-NODE-2132-length-24023-cov-10.266600_pt1 | contig 24023 bp, 18 predicted proteins | sample MGYA00237776_ERZ505498 | MGnify/ENA primary metagenome ERZ505498 (study PRJEB26159, sample SAMN06265151) | marine metagenome | isolation source: Helgoland LTER site | place: Germany:Helgoland, sampling... | reverse complement strand
TTAAACTATCTTTTGTTTCAGAATATTTGAAGATGAAGATATTTTCAACGCTCCTTCCAAACCCAAAATACCTCCGATTACGGACTTTGAAGAATCTGAAGATGATGACATTTTTGGAGCCCCTTCAATGTCCAAACCTCCGAAACGAAACATGGATATAATTGAAGATGATGACATTTTTTCAGCTCTCCCAAAGTCCAGTGCTTCAATCCCAGCTTTTGGGCAGGCTGAAGATGATGACATCGATATCTTCTCGGCTCCCGCGAAGTCCAAACCATCAAACAAAGGTCGTGTTACTGTAAAAGCTGCAGACGAGGGAATTATTTCGAAAGACGAGGGCAAGTCCGAAGAGGATGCACTCTTTTCTGCTACCCCTAAAACGAAGTCTTCCAGTCGGGACCAAGGGAAAACAAAGAGTAAACCCAAGAAAGTTCTCGATGATGATCTGTTTGGCGATGAATTTGATTTGTTCTCTGATATACCGGCTAAACCTAAGGTTAGTGTGCGTGTGCCACCTTATTTTGTTCTTAAGCAGATAATTTTATGGGATATTAGTAGCAAAATTAACTGTATAATCACCTACACCATTATCCGTAATACTACTTACATTACCAGAATCTCTTATGGCAACTGTACCAGTACCATTAAAGTTTACCCAAGCTCTTACACCAAAAGCTGTAACAACAGACCCATACCCAGAATCAAAACCAAAGTTAGTTGTACCAGTGGGAATAACTGCAACATCAGCATCAGCATCATTTTTGATTGTTACATCATTTGTAGAACCTTGACCTGTTAAAATCAAACCTTCAGCTGCGGTAAAACCTATAGCTGCGTTATCTCCAGCAGAAGTATCTCCGTCTGCATTTAAAGTAGAACCAGTAATATCACCAGCAACATCAAGAGTACCATTAGAAGTTAAACCAGTGTTATGAACATGAGTGATATTGATATCACCATCTGCACCAAATTTAAGAACAGATGCATCTGAAGCAAGAGTTAAGTCATCTCCAATACTTGCATCTCCACTAACAGTTAGATTACCAGCAGAGGACAATGACATTGTTTCAGCTGCAGCTGCAGAAGCAGCAGTTCTGAATGAAAGTTTAGTTGCATTATTATCTGCGGCAAAGTCACCTTCTGATACAGCAGCAATTCCTGCCGCAACCAAAATAGCATCTGTACCAGTTCCTTCATCTGGTGCTTGGAAATTGATAACACCAATAACATCATCAGCAGCAATATCTGTTTCTGCGGTTTGCAGAGTTAAACTTGTTGGTGAGTTATCAGATGTATTTGCTCTATCAATAATAAGACCAGAGTTGTGGTCGTGTCTTAGTATAACATCTTGGTCTACACCAAATAATATTTCACCACCATCTGCAAGGAATAAATCACTAAATTCTAATGAACTTGTTCCAAGTGCAGCTCCATTTGAAGCGTCTGGAACAAAAGCAGTAGTTGCAGTTATTGTTGCAACTTGTAATGTACCAGAAACTTCTACATTACCATTTATATCAACAGTTGTAGCATTAATTTCTATTTCTGTGTCTGATACTAAATCGAGGACTCCATCTGCACTTTGTGAGATGTGTGTTCCAGAGTCACCGAACTGTAATTGTCTTGAGCTGTTTAATAAGATACCTGTGTCTGCGACATGAGTTAATGTTACATCATTGTCTGCACCTAGTCCTAAAACAGCTGCGTCTGAATTTAATTTGAGGTCATTGCTTACAAGAACGGCAGTTGATGCGTTAAGGTCAATAGTTGCCTCACCATCAATAGTCATTACTCCATCAGAACTTTGATGAATAAATGTTGCACTATCACCAAATTGTAATTTTCTTGAACTATTTAATAATATTCCTGTGTCAGCAACATGTGTCAATGTTACATCTTGGTCTGCACCTAGATTGATAACAGCTGCATCTGCTAAGAATAAATCACTAAACTCTAATGCAGTTGTACCTAAAGCTGCACCATCTGAAGCGTCTGGAACAAATGCAGTAGATGCAGTTATGGTTGTTCCAGATATTGTACTTGCACCAACTATTGTACCTTGAATATCTAAGTTTGCATTAACATCAACCAAAGTTGCATTTAATTCTATTTCGTCTGTTGCATTGATATCAAGAATAGTATTACTAGGCGCACCAATATTTTGTGATGCGTCATTAAATTGAATTACTGATGTACTATTTAAAAGTAGTCCTGTATCTGCGACATGAGTAAGAGTTACATCTGAGTCTGCACCAAAGTTAAGGACAGCTGCATCTTTACTAGCACTAATATTACCAACAACAGATACATTATTACTAAAAGTACCACCATTGCCTGCACTTACCATATCTGCAAGTGTAAAGACATCATGTACGATTACTTCTACTTCATCATTTGCAGATAAAGCAGTAAGTCCTGCAACTGTATTACTAGTGTTTAAATTGTAGTCTGTATTAAGTTTAAGACGAACACCATTAAGATAAACATCAACATATTCTGGATCGTTGAAAGTAAGAGAAATGCCTCTAGAATCAGTTCCACTAACTGTAGTATCACCAGCTGAAGCTAGATATAAAAATCTCTCTCTAATTCCAAATCCTTCATTACTTTTTCCAATATATGGCATTCTCTATTCCTTTACCTTATTTATTATATTTACGCAATCGTTGCAATCGGAGATGCAACAGATTCTACTTGCCAAACTCCATTTGTTCCATCATCTGTTAAACAAGTAATTCTTGCTCTTGATCCAATAACTGTACTAGAAACAAATGTAAATGCATCGCCTGCATTATCAAAAACTGCGTTTGCAGCAGTACCGCCCGCAAGACTTAGTGAACCAACAAAATTACCACCCGATCCATCAATGTTAACAATTGTAGTTGTACTACCACCCACAGCGGTTAAAACTATAAAGTCGTAATATAGGCCTGGATTTGTTGTTGCTGCAGCTGGTAAGTTAATTACATTATTATTAGTACCATGAATTAATACAGTAGACCCTGATTCTGCAACAGTTAATGTAGCAGTAACCGCACCAGCAGCATTAAATTCAGTTTTGATTCCTTTTCTACCAGCTAATGTTGTTGCAGTAAATGTTCCGTTTGTAGTTAGTCCAGTATCAGCTGCGTGAGTTAATGTAATATCACTATCTACACCAAATGATAATACAGCAGTATCTTTGATAAGACTAAGATTACCACTAGCAGAAAAATCTTTTGCACCCAAAAATGCATTTGGACTAAGGGTGGCCAAAGCTCCTGCTTGGTGGACAGCATAAATTACTTCACCATTTGCTGGAGTTCCAGTAAATGCAAGAGTTGTACCAGAAACAGTATAAGCGACAAGAGGATTCTGACGAACATTACCTACAAATACTTCAAGGTCAAGTTCGGAAGTTACTGCTCTCGATAGAGTAAAATTAGTTGCGCTACCATCGCCCGCAAAAGTGTCTTTGACTGTGGTAACAAATCCACTCCCAAAACCTAAGTCTGTACCTATGTATGCCATTCTTTGCCCCTATGAACTAATTGTGTCAACACGACTTACCCATGCATCAATTGAAGTAGCAGTATCAGATTGTACTTTCAACGCATCTCCACTTTGCAATACAAACTTCGCACCACCATCAAGTACTTGTAGTGCGGCTGAAGCAGGGATGGGTGCATTTTTGACCAAATAGTAATCAGCACTACTATTTGTTACAAACACACTTACTTTAACTTGTGATGTTATTGTATTTGCTAAGTTAATACCAACAACTGCATCATCACTATTTGCTGTAAAAATAGTTACTGCTGTAGTTCCGATATTCCTTGCAATGTTTCGTTCAAAATCCTGTGCCATTTTACTTCCTCTATTACTCTAGTCTATTTATAATGCAATTGCCATAGCGGTTGCTAAACCTGTTGTGGCAGCTTGGTTAATTTCTGCAGCTGTTTTTGTAATTGCAGTTCCGTTTAGTGATAATGCACCAACTAAGTTTGTTGTTCCTGTAACAGTTAAATTATCTGCGACTGTTGTTTCTGATGTTGTGTGACCAATTGTAACTGCAATACCAGAAGTATTTGTTGCAAGTTTTAAAGCACCAGTTTTGTTATCAATAAATGAGTCAGTACCATCATGGTAAATATCCATGTCTGAAGCAGCACCAAATCTTAATCTTGCATCAGTTGCCGCACCACTATCTCCAAACAAAAGTGCTGTAGATGCACCATCAAGTAATGTACCTGTCATTATCAATGTTCCAGTAGCATCTGGAATTGTTACTGTTCTATCAGCTGTAGGGTCTGCAACAGTTAGTGTTGTTTGATGGCCATCATTGGTTGCACCCTCAAATGTGATATTACCATCTTCTGCAACAGTAATAAATGCAAAGTTGGAAGTACCATTTTCTAGTCCGTCAACATCTGTAACCAGATTGTTAAACTGAACCCTAAACTGTTCTAGGGTTGATGAGGTTGTGACTTCTGATGATGATATTGACATTAGTTTCTATCCAATAATTTTTTTAACATATCTTTTATTTCGTGCATCTCGCACTTTAAAGTATTTATCTCTCTTGTAGCACCACGAATTTCATCTCTTTGTTTTTTTGCTTCAGATGCTCTGCGTTTTGCCATTTCGTATGCACTACGATTTTTATTTACAATCGCACCAGAGTTACTATCTCTGAATAAATCTTGTTTTCCTTCAACCTGTAAATATTCTGCCATGTTATGTTGCCAATGCTAAGACTCTAAGGTCTTTTATTCTTGGTGGATTGGCTGCATCTGAACTTTGCATCACAATCTTGATTGCAAATTGATTGAACTCTGGAAGTGGTTCTCCAATGTCGTCATCATTAATGCCAGCGGTATATAGGTATTCTTGGAAATCATTTCTACCCAATGAAGCAGGAACAGTTTTATCTGGACTTCCATCAGTATTAAAGAAGGTATAACCCAAGTCATCAAAATCATCTGATTGGTCTGACCTTAATATTTTAAATAATAATTTAAATTCAGATGTGTTTGTCTTATGACCAGCAAAGAATATTCTTAGTGAAGTAGCAGGATTTTCAAGAGCTACTTTTTTAGTAATATAAACTGCAACATTTCCATCACCATCTGGTTCAGTCATTGCAGCATATTCTGATGTAGGATAAACATCTGAACTACTGTCAATATTATTAATTCTGTTTGCAACTAGAATTGCTGACAACCTTGCAGTATCAATAACAGGAGATAAACTTGTATCTGTTGTTGAAAGCGTTAGTGGTAGTGTAAATGATTTTGCAGAACTTAATTCATTTATTTCATTAATATTAGAACACACCATAGAGGTAGTATCTAAATCAATTGTTTCATCTAAAGAAATAGAACTAGAAGTTGTTTCTACAATAAATGAACTCTCTGCACCACTAGGACTTGTAGCTGAAGTCTTTTTAAGTTCAGCACTAATAACTGTGTTTGGTAATTCTAAGAGAGCAATGTTTGTTTTCAATGTTTCAAATCTATAGTTCTCTGATGCGTAAGTAAGAATACCACCACTGTCAACATCAGCAGATGAACCACTAACTGTTGGAGCTGTAGTAAGAGCAACTGTGTAAGAGTCTATATTAATATTTGCAATTGCAGTATGTGTCTTATTGATTTCAATAAGAGGAGTACCGAACAACTGATAGAGTTCTACTGTAGTACCAATAGCATATGCAGCTGCAACTCCATCTTCAACACTTCTTGTTAAACTTGAGATTGTTGTACCAGACAATGTACCAAATAATATTTCAGTACCAATCTTGACATAACATCGTGAGGACAAATTACTTGCAGCAAAGTTTGTTGCAGAGGTAAGTGTCAATGATGTACCAGTTGCAGTAAGTGCAGCTGAAAGTGTAGTAGATATACCAGAATTTACACCAGTAATTGTAACATTATTAGATGTAGAATACATACCATGATCGCCATGATTAATCTTTGCTACAGTAGAACTGTTGGTTAATCTAATTGGGTTCTGTTGTAATCTACGACCATAAACTGTATCACCATCTTCAGCTAAAACTGAGTCACCAATATTATCATTCGTTAATGTACAAACGCCTGTCGTTGTGGTAAACTCTGCTTTGTGTAATTTGAATTTTAAATCTTGTGATTGAACAGCAGTCCAAGTCTTATCGTTTTGTGATTTGAATAGAACACCAAGAGTTGGTTGTTTAGAAACAACTCTGTTAGAACCACTCACATCAAGTTCGCCCATTTGAGCAATCCATACTAAATAGTTAAGACTGTTTGTTCTAAGAACCACACAATATTCTATACCACCCTGTATATAAACAGGAGAGTCAAAAGTAAATGTTGTTGCAGTTGCACCAATTGTATCATCAACATTAATTTGAGATGGTTCTAATAATTTTCTACCGAAAGGAAGAATTTTAGGGCCGGGATATCCATTAATAACATTTCTAATTTCTACCCACATTGGTAAAGTGTCATCTTTTGCAGCAACAAACACATCAATTTTTGTTAAGAAACAACCATTCTCATCTTCTGATATAAATGTTTGAGCAAGTGGATCAAGTCTTCGTATAACCCTATTGGTATTGATAGTATCAAATTGAGAAGTTGTTTCTGAAACATTTGTTTGTACAACTGTTGCATTTCTTGTTGCAATAATAGTTTCTTGTTCTGTTTCAATAATACCAGTAGCAGCATATATTGTAGATCCTGCTGTTGCTGGGTCTGAAGTAACACCACCAAGTCCAGCTCTTGCATTTGTTGGACTAGATGTAAGTCTAAATTCTACTTCGCCTGTTTTAAATTTAGGAACAGAAGTTTGACCTTTAAACTTATAATCTGGAATATCGAAAGTACCTTCTACTTTTCCAGAAATAGTACAAATCAAAGGACTGCCCGCAATGATTGTAGTGTCTGTTGTATATGTTGAAGAAGCAGGAGTGACATATGCACTGATATCTTTACCTTCAAAGAAAGGATAAACTCTTGTGTTTGGTAAGAACCCTTGTCCTACAAAAGTAATTTGTCTAGGACGAACAAATGGAACTAGAGCTCTTGAAATAACTTTACTGCCTTGTGATTCCTCTACAATGTTTTCTACAACTTCAGTTCTTAAACCAGTTCTTTCTAGATCAGAACGTACTGTTTGAATAGTTCTCTGCCAAACAGCAGTTCTTGCAAAACGTTGAGTGGATTGTGTGCTTACAACACCACTCCATTGAGTTTCCCATGAGTTCCAAAGTGTTCCTATATTATTTCTGTTTGCATTTACAACAGAACTAAAGTTACCATCAACATTGATAATTAGATCAGGAGCAGTTTCAGTTTCAAACCAGTTATCACTATCTGGAGTTAATTGAATCTGACCAACCCAAAAAGCACTAATATATGGCTGTAGGTTTTCAACTCTAGTAGCATATGGTTGATCGACAAGAGTTACATCACTGTATGGTAGTGTAATTAAGTCACCAGTTTTTTGATAACCAACAGCAAGTCTTGCAGTATCACTAGTTGCTAGTTCAGTCAATTCTGCATTTCTCAAAACACAAACTGGTCTTGCTTCGTTTAGTTGAGGGTCAATAGCAATTTGATAATCAGCATTTATAGTATCACCAACTCTGTGTCCAGCAAAGTTATCAACAACGAAACCAGATTTGAAACGATTGAGTCCATTTGCATCTTGAATTTCAAAAGACTCTGCATCTCTTTCTAAAAGAGAAAGTGCAGTCATAGATTCAACTTTTTCTAATCTATCTTTAATCCTACCAATATCACGCATGGTAAATCTTTGAGTTTTAAATCTTTGAACCAATACATCTTTAGGAGTAAATGTATATGGTGGAATAGAAAAACTTGCAAGTATCATTGCATTGTCTATTACTTTGGGTGGAGAAGGATTTTCAGCTGAAACTCCCTCAATAATTTTAAAATCACCACTAGCAGTTAAGAATAATGTAGCTTCTTTTGCAAGATAAAATTCAAAATCAGATTGAAGATTACTTGTTGGTTGCGGCATATCAACAGTTACAGCACCAGTTCCATCAAACTGACGATTTTCAAAGTTAAATGAACTTCCTGTAATTTGATCTACTACAGACAATGTAGTTGATGCACCAGTAATGTTTTCTGCTGTTGGTCTAAAGTCGTAAGAGTTTGCAAGTGGGAATAAACCAGATGGCGTTGGGCTATCTGGATCTACTTTCGTTCCTGTGTATGTTGGAATATCATCATACTCCATTTGACCAGCAACACTTGAGTAGGAGTCTACAGTGAAACAATCTCCAGCACCATGAGAGAAGAAATCATATACTACAAGCAATCTACCTATAGGTGATGCCGCAGAAGGTTTTCTAACAATTCGTGAGATGTCATAAAAGTTATCTCTCATTCCTGAGTCAAAAGTAAATCTTGAAGTAATAACTTCACTACCAGCAGTAAGAGCAGATACAGTTGCAGTTGCACCAGAGAATGTACCAGTAATTGTATCAGAGGTTGTAAAGTCTGTTGCACCAAAACCATCTGTCAAGACATATGACATTGGACTAGTAGTTTCTATAATTCTTGCTTTTGCGTTAGAAGCAGAACCAGTAATCTTTTCACCTCTAACAAAAGTTCCAGTGATATTTGTAAGTGTTAGTTTTGGAGTAGTCGCATCAGCTGAAGTTGATTGTGAATCGAATACACCAACAAGTTTAAATCCATCAGCACGACCAAGAGAAATTTCTCTGTCTGTTGCCCGAACACCATGTGCGCCATCTACATCTGAGGAAAGAACTTTAAGTTCCTTCATCAAGTTAGTTGTTTTTGTTTTTGGTTGAACAGAAGTTCTTGTTATAGTACCGATGAACTTAACTTTTGCACCAGCACCAAGAATAGTATCTTCTGTGATTGTCGCAGACCCAGTACCAGTACCAGAAATCTTACTAGCTACACTTACCACTTGACCAGCTACACCTGTACCATCACCAGCAGTTATGATTGTCAATAAATAATCTTTTGCTGCATATGCGTTGAATGTTTCATTAGTTCCAGCAGTAAATGTAACTGCACCAGAAGAATTTGTTGTTCCAACAAACTGTCTGCGAATAACAAACTGTGTATCACTTGCACCAGAATTGGTTGCAGTCAAAAGTGTTTTGACTGGAGCTTTTGGAAGTTTGAATACAGATAAACTTTTTTCAGGTTCAATAAGTTTTGCAACTCTTTGTGTTTCAAGAGTAACTCTAGTTGAGTTATCTTCTTCTATTACTTTTTCAGCGGCATCAGTTGCATTAGCATCTGTACCATCAATTAACATATTACCATCTTCATCAACAAGGGCCATGATAAGGTCAGCAGTAAATATGCTGTCATCAATAACCGAACGAACCTCATCAAATCTATGAGTAACAACTGCGTTGTGTCCACCGAAAGTACCAGAAGTAAGAACTAAGTCTGTGTTATCTCCGTTTTCAATTATTGCACCAGTTTCAGCAGAATCAGATGCAGTAAGTTTTTCACCAGAAACAAATGTACCGATAACATTAGTAAGTGCAACTCTACCACCACTAGTAGCACCAGCATATACAAGTCCAGTTGCACCAGAAGTTACACCAGTAATTTTTACTCCACCAGTAGTATGTGTTGCAGTAAGTAATGGTGAGGGTGTGCTATGATATACATCAGCATCAGTTCCATTACCTAGATTTAGGTATGTGAACATTCGCACATCAAATAAGTATAACTTAAATTGTGCATCATTGTTACCAATAGTACCAGAGAAGTATTCAACTGCACGAACTCTTGATACACCAACTTGATAGCCAGATGCGCTACCTCTAGTTGCAGTAAAGTCTGTAAATAGTCCAACCTCTTTATATGGAGTAGTTTCACCAGAGATATTACCAATGTCTGGAGTACCAAAAAGATTAGTAGCAAATGCAAAGTTACCCATCTCAAAGGTTGTAACACCAGCATTTACTGTATTAAAATCTCTAGCCTTGTTTAGGTCTAAGAATGTTGCTGCAGTTTTTTCTATTTCATAACCCTTGACATATGCTTTGCCTGGCGTAATTGAAACAGAAAGTAAAGATTCGTCAGCGGTATTATTATCATCAGTTGTTCCAGCAGTACCATAAATACCAACATTGGTTTCTCCTGCATAATCATTATCAATAGATTCATTTACTGAAAACTGAAATGGTCTTACTGTATAATCACCAGACTCATCAAATGTTCTACGAGCAAGTGTATCACCAAGAACAGCATAATCTGTTCCTCTTGTAAGTTGAGTTACTCTACCTGATGTTGTTCTAATCAATTCAACAAAAAGTGAATCATCAACAGAGGTTGTATCTAGTTTAGCTAAGGTTAGAGTAATTTTTAATCTGTGTGCGCCACTAGCAGCATAGTTATTTGAACCAGTTGCATTATCAGTTAAAGTTGCATCTGCTTCTGGAGAAACTAAAGTTTCATTAATAAGAAAACCAACTCTAGCAGTTTCAGTTTTTGATGTATTACTTAATACTACTGTTTGTTTTTCGTTTCTTACAAAAGTACCACGAATATAATAAATCCCAGCTTCAACAGTTACAGCAGAACCAGTTCCAGATGCACTTGAGGAAAAAGTTGTTCCTGATGCAATGTTTGCAGCATAAGATGTAGTGTGAGTAACAACAGAATCAGCAATAATGTTTTCACTATCTGAAAATACACCAGTATTATTATCAGTACCAGTTTGAACATATTGAACATAAAGATATGGTTGACTAGTAGTAGACCCTTCGGCATATCCTATAACTTGTGCCTTAACACCAGAGGTTACACCAGTAAGTGTAACAGGTGTTGTTGCGTTGTAGTATTGGCTTGGTCTTACATCTTCACCACCAAATGTTGATTCAAGTGCAAGAGAATAATAGGCATCAGAATAAGATACTTGGCCTGGGATTACAACAGAACCTTCTTTGAAGACATGGTTGCCCTGTTGTTCAATTTGATTTTGAAGAATAGATTGTAGAGTTGTTAGTTCCCTTGCCTGAATAGAAAAGCCGGGGCGAAATAAAACTCTATGAAAAGCATCTGCCTTATCAAAGTCATCATAATATGGTGATACATTTAAATTTGTAAGTTGGGCCATTTGATTTCCTAAAATTCAATTATAATTTTTATATCTTCCGTTTGGTCAGAAGCTCGTTGAATTGGTTTTCTATTTTCTAAGTAAATCATATTACCACTATATGCTTCAAGTTCTGGATTTGCATAACCAGAAGTAAGAGATAGTGTAGAACCAGAAGCAAGTGTAACAGATTCAGTTGTAGTGGATGGTGTACCTGTTGCACCAGATGTTCCACCTGTAATTAGGTTTGCACCACTAAAGGCAACATACGCACCAGAAGTAGCATTTGTTCCAAATCCCTTGAAACTTTCTTGTTGATAATAAAGAAGGTTTAGTGTAGGATCAAACTCAACAACTTTACCAGATGCACCAGTTGATGCTTGTGTAATTACTTCATCGGGTTCAAATGTACCAGAGTATGTTGCAAGTTTAACAACATAACTTTGACGAAATGTAGAACCAGTTGCAACAGTAGTTGTTCCAAAAAGTGTTGGGTCAGCAATAAGACCTACTGTTCTGAAATCATTTCCAGCAGTAAAGTCATCACCCTCTGCAGCTGTAAGTGTTGTTGCAGACATAATGTAATGACCACCAAGTTCTGTGATTGCACTAAATCCATGTCCACCATTTGGTGAAATGATAACTTCAATTGCACCACCAGTACCACTTCCTATAGAGGAAGAAGATGACAATGCTGTGTCAGAGAAGGTGAATGAAGAACCTAAATTTATATAACCAAAAGTATAACCAGCTCCTGCGGCATGAATAGTTGTATCTGTACCAGCAGTCAATCCGAATGAAACAATAGAACCAGATGCAATTGTAATTCTAACAATCGCACCAGATGATGTTCCAGCACTTGTACCATCTCCGTATATAGCAGCATAGTATGTTCCGTCTGTATAACCAGACCCAGCAGTAACTTTAAGAGATTCAATAGCACCATCAGTTGCGGCAGCTGAAACAGTACTATTAGTAGAAACTGGTATAAAGTCTGTAGTTAAATATTTTGAAGAATCTGACTGAGAAATTGTGTACATATATTTAATGACATATCCACCAATTGCAACAGGGGAGTTACTTGTGTCTGTTGGTTCTGCACCATTATAAGCAGCACCACCATTGTTGTCAAGAACTTTATAAACATTATAGTCAGAAGTCATAAAGAAAAATGTTGAGTCATAAAGGTTTGTTGCACCTGATGTCGAAGTAGTATCTGAATTATAGTTGTGTTGATACATATCATAGATAGTACCATTTGACCAGTTTCTACGAGGAAGTGCAAAAGTAATGTCAGTTGAAGTAATGTTCTTTGCAGCCAACATAGCATCCCATGCACGAAATTCCTCTTGAGGACTATCGCCGGGAATTGGAGGAATACCATCTGAACCACCAGTTGTACTACTGGTAAACGGAGTTGCTTTTCCTAAAAATAAATAATATTTATTTAGAGCTGTTTCAGTAAACGATTCAAAAAATTGATTCGCATTGTGTTGTCTAAATTTTTCTGTAATGATTGCCGACATTTTTTTTATACCTTTATGTTATTTATACAAATTGTCTTAGTAAGTTATACCAGTTGCTCCTTCAAATTGTATATTATCTCCTGTATTTAATAATAAAAATCCATGCGTACTGTCTGTTGCATCTTCTAATGCTACATCGCCAGTATCTCTAACATGAATATCAGATGATCTCACAACAGGGAGCCCACCTTTACTACTATTTATAAGTAAATTTTCATCAGGAATTTGACCAGAACTTAAAACAATGTTTGTTGTTTCAAGTACGATAGCTGATGTGGTTGCAGTGGTGTCTGTTGTGTATGTACTCTTAAACCACTTTCTTGATTCTGTTGCATCTTCTAATACGATAACATCTTCATTTGTTTCATCAAGCAACTTATCAATGACAGAAATTGTAGAATAACTTTCTATAATAAGATTACCATTTTCTTCTAAATTAAATCTATTTCTTCTTGTAGTTTCTTGACCTATGTACTCTCCGTCCTCTGCCAAAATCTGACCAAAGCTTTCTAGTTCAATACCAACATCAACTCCAGCATTAACACCAAAATTATTTGTTCGTCCATCGTTAACAATAATTTTATCTTGTTTTATAATGTCACTAAAACGATAGTTACCAATTTCTGATAGAGGGATTGTTTCTTCATTGTTATTGTTTCCGTCTAGGATAATTCTATCACCTTCGTTTACTACATATCCAGCTGGGAAGTTCCACTCTCCACCTTCTTGTAATATCCTCGATGCTCCATCATCTTCTTCTCCCAAGATATTAAATGTTTCATAGTCTTGACTTCCAGCAACATCTTCTTCAAGTCTAAAGAATGTGTCTGCTTGGTCGAGAGGTAATGTTCCATCTAACTGAAGAACATCTTCAGAAAAAGTTGTACCCTCTAGAATTATACCATCTCCACCCAATTCATTTCCAAATGGATATTCTGCTAAATACACTAACAAGTTTCTTGTAAATTTAGGACTTGGCCTTGCAGTAATCTTTGTTACAATTTCTTTAACAAGAACTCTGTCACCTTTTTCTGATGGAGCATATGACTTCTCTGTCATTATATGACTACCACCAGTACCAGTACCAGAAGTCCTGTCACTAGTATGCGTTACTGTTCTATCTTCCCACAATAAAGAGTCACCTGTCATTTGGAATCCATCTTCCAAATCCATACCTAGTCCATCTTCAAAGAGTATGTTTGAACCCACATCAGTTGAGGCTGCACTTGCATCAAGTACAAGATTGTCGCCAGGCAAACTTCCATCTTCTTGAATAATCTTCTGGTCACGAACACCAACTTCTGCAACAGGATATGCCTGAAGTCTTGTCTGTAGAAGTTGGTCAAAGATAGTCTGGAATGTAGATGCAAGTATTGGTGAGAATGTATCTGTGTCACCTGTGTATGCAGCAATACCAGCACCAGCATTACCAATTTCTACTGATACTAAGGTTGCAAGAGTAACTCTACCAAATGGTTGGAAACCAGCAGGGTGAACTGCTTTCTTTAACTCATTCACATAACTTGCAAATGATGCACCAATCTGAACTTCATACGAAAAGTCTTGATAATAATAAGAGTCTTGAATACGAATCAAATCTTCACCAAGTCTATGTTGAACATTAGCATAATCTGAATCTGTAGTAGATAACACATCAACACTCGTTGTACCAGTAGCAATATCAGCTGTAATAACTGTTCCAACTGCACCACCTGAATCCTGAATAGTAACATCTTTTCCAGAAAAATCTATTGGGTCTTCATTGATGATATGGTCATCAGCATCAACTAAATCAGTTGCAGTAGAATCAAGAGTGATTTGACCATCACCAGTTTCGTCATCTAATAAGAACCCATCTCTTGCATCTGTTTCATTAGCATCAGTAGCTTCTAAGATAAGAGTGTTACCAAAATCTTCGTTTGCAAGTTTAGAATTAGCATTTGAACCAGAACTATCTGTTCCATTAAGAATTACATATTGATGACTGAGAGCATTTGTTGTATCGTTTTCTCTGCGAATACTTGCTTGTAAAAGTTTTCCACCAGATGTCGATTGTTGTACGAGTTTACTTTGGTTAGAATCAAAATCTTCATCTAATAAGAAACCACCAACACCTTGACTTTCAAGTTGAATCCTATCCGTTGCGTTTCCTACTGTGCCACTTTCTTGTAAGAAGAAATGGTCGAACCTATCAGTACCATCTATGATTATATTAGAACCTTCATCAAGAACTATAGTATCGTATACATTAGTTGCAATGGAAGCACCCATACCAGAATGATTGGTGCAGTAGTAATATAATACAGGTGCGTTTGATGCAACAACAATTTGAATGTATGCTCCATTTGTACCAATGTCTATTGACGCAGCTGATTTTGTAACACCAGTAGTATATTCAGTACCACTGTTATGAGTTCCATCAAGAGTTTCAGATAGTCTTAGTATGTGTTGACCTGTTGTCGCAACATTGTATAGTGTCGGGTCTGACAAGTCAAAGTAATAAGTATTACCTTCATACAAAACTAATTCTGCTTGTGGTGTACCATTAATATAAAATATATTTTGTTCTAGTGTTGTGCTATAGTAAACTTGAACTTTATATGTAAAGGTCTGAGGTAATGGTGTAAATGTTCCTGTACCATTTAAAAGAATACCTTCAGTATCATCAAACTCTTGTTCGTCCTCAAGAAGAATACCTTCGGGAAGAAGAAGTTCTGTACCCTGCTCAAGCTGGATACCTTCTTGGAATGTTGATGTTTGTTCTTGTTCAACTCTTATAACATTTTCAAATGTTGTGTCAAGAACTTTAGTGGTACTATTCCACCCACTAATAGTTCCAGTATGTCCTGATGAAGTTAATGTATTACCAACTTCAAAAGCACCTGTTATATCTTTAAGAACAAAGTGTGCATTGTATGATAACTCTGGTGGATTAGTATTACTGTATCTAAATCCAGAGTTTTTAATTTTTGTTGCTTTAATAGAACCAATGTCTGTAGTTGTTGCGTGTATACTTACACCACTACCAGTAGTACTTGTTATAGCAACTGTTGGAAGTTTTGTATAACCAAACCCACCATCAGTCACTACAGCTTTAATAACGTGTCCAGCTTCTTGTGAATTAGCACCATTAATATCTGTAAAGGTATCAGACTCTAAAACAATCTGATCGCTTGTAGTTGTATATGTGTCTAATGTTTCTACAGTTTGTTCAGTAAGTATTTGATGTCCTGCACCTAAAATAACACTTTCTTCATCTACAGTAATAATAGATGTGCCATTTAAAACTAAAGAGTCTACTAGATTACCACGAACATATATTTTAGTATTAAGTGGTACTGAATATGTAAATGATATTTGTGTACTTGTTGCAGTCCAGTTTACAGTAGTGTCACTTGATGTTGCTGGTAAAAACACATCATCAAATGTTACATAAAGTTCATCTAGTGTTCCACTTGTGTTTACAAGATTAAATACTTTGGTTGTACCATCTCCAATGAAACTATCTGAGTCAGTTGTTTCAAGAACAATTGTAAATGATTCAAATTGAGTAGTGGTCGCATCCTCAAGTGTGATAGTATCTGAACCAGATTCTTGGAGAATACCGCCACCAACCATACTTACAATACCAGAGGCTTCTTTAACATCTGTGTCAGCTGCGTTCTTGGTAAATGTAACAACATCACCTACTTCATATTCTGTACCAGCGGTTTCTACAATGAGTTCACTTACAGAACCAGTGTTAATACCATCAACAACAACATCTGCAAAATCATTACCAATCGCTTCTACATTAACAGTTTCGCCATCAGTATAAAGTATACCATCATTTGTTACCGCAGTATCAGAAACAATACCCAATACTGTAAATGAAATTTCAACATCTTTTTCTGTGGAAAGACCAGATATGATTTCTCCATCACTAAATGTTCCTATAACATTTTCAACAGTAAACTCAATAACAGAATCATTGTATGTTGCATTAGATTCTATTCTAGTAACAGACTTTTCTACAATTGCAGTAGCACCAGAAGTTGCACCAGTAATTAATTGATTAGTAATTTCAGATCCTACAGAAGAACCAACAGCAATTGCTCTAATAACAGATGATGATTGCCAGATACCAGCAGAAGGTTTCATTACATAAATGTTAGGATAGAAAATTTCAGAGTCTTCACCTAACAACATACGCATAAAGAGTTTGTGACCCTCTGATGTTCCTTTGGCAGAATAGAGGTCTTTAATGTTTTTAATTAGATTTCTTTTATTAACACCAGACGCAAGAGTCTCAGGAATTGCTTGCATGAACTCATCACGCATATTATCCAAGAACTCGTAAAGAGTATTATCTACGTTTGCATATTCCAACATCTGTTGGATACTTTGAATTGGGTTTGCTTGATACGAATCAACAGTACCATTAGAACCAGATGTTCCACCTGTTACTGTTTCACCAGTTATAAATTGTTGTTGTCCTGTGACATAAAGATACGAGTTTCTAGAATCATCAACCAGAACTTTTGCGGTTACTTTTGAAGTACCACCAGTAATAGTTTCACCAGCTACAAAATGACCTAGAGTACCAGCTCCAAGTTCAGTAACAATCCTATCACCAGTTTCTTCTAAAATATATGAAACAGTATTTGTTTCTTGTGAAATATAATCTACATTGGCAGTAAGAGTTAATCTGCCTGCTTCCAGAAATTGAAAATAATCTTTTACAAAATCTACAAATACTGGATGGTCTGCTTGAACAAAGTCAGGCACTTGTCCTTCAATAAGAGGAGAAACCTTCGTAGTAAATTTTGAAATATTCTTTGACATTTATTAGTACGCCGATGGTGACGATGTAGATGACGTTGAAGTCACTGTTGTCGTTGTTATTCCGCCTGTAGTAGTTGTTGTATAACCAATACCAGTTGAGGCAGTAGCATCAACTCCAGCAACAACTGTAGAGTTTAAAGTATCAAGTTCAAGAATTTGATTTCTTACAGGAATAATATCATATGAGTTTGGAATTACAGTAACGCGAATTTGTGTAGAAACCGCACCATCAACATTAGACACAGCAGAAATCATAATTGCGTCTAGTGTTATTTTTCCGTTTGTATAATCTATTGTTCCAGCATTAAGACTATAATAAACTCTTGTACCAGAAACTAAATAATATATTCTGATATTACCAGAACCATCATCATCTAAAAAATATTCTTTTGTTGAATCAATAGAACTCATTGAGAATCCTGTTGAAGAAATGATACCACCACTATCTTTGTTGTGTCCTTCGTGTGGATAATAAAATGCATTATTAAAATTTAAGATGTAAGAAGTCGAGGTGTTTAATGTTGGTACAATATATTTGGCCATGATAACTGTTGTTGTATTATTCAAAATAGAACTGTCTGTATTATCAATGAGTCCTAATAACTTTGAATGTCTGAATGGTGCATTAAAAGTTTGTAGGTCTGATGTATTGTAAGATGAAATAACATTAGTTACTCTAGTGGCTAATTCAGTTGCACTATAAGTGGTTGCACTTGAATCATACTGAACTGTTGTATTTAAAATAACAAAGGTTGTTTCTGCGTCAACGATTACAGGAGTAATAGAACCCACTTTGTATGGAGATAATCCAGCAACCAAATTTGATTTCTGTACATCAGTTAAACTATTTCCAGTAGTAGACTTTATCGAAATGAAAACCTTACCATACTCTGGTGTAGAACTTACACCTGTACTTGTATCATAACTTCCATCTTCCCCACCCCAAACAGAAACCGCTTGAGCATTTGCAAAAAGTTTTCTTACAAATGTTTTGTAATCATTTGTTGTAACTGCACGACCTTGTGCTGCGTAATCTAAAGGTGCATTTAATTTAACAGAGGCTATTGATTCTGGTTCTGCACCACCAGTTGCAATACCTACTGTTGTTACAGTAATATCTGTTATACCATTAATAGCAGAGGGAGAACTAAACACTCTTGCACCATTTGCTTCAGATTTGTTTGTAACAACATATTGTAAAGAAACAATGTTACCATCAGATACCGCTTGACTTAAAACACCATCACCAAAGTATACTTCAAACTTTCCTGTTTCTACTTCTTGTAAAAAGTATACTGTGCTTGCATCAGTAAGTTCAGAAATGTCAGTTGCTTTAGTATATGTTCTAGTAAAGGTATCACTTGCAGATGTTTGTACCTTTACGATAAGTGTTGTTGTGTCTGCTCTTGCGTCATCAATAATAAATCTTTGTTCTTCGTCAGAACTATCTACTAGATATTTTGATGTAATCCAAGTTCCTTCATAGATTGAAGTGCCATCAAAGTTTACACTAGTACCAGAGTTGTTTGATGTTATATCAGAGATTGTAACAAAGTTATAATTTGTACCATTTACTGTTGTTGTAAATGTTGTGCCTGCTGGCATTGTTCTTGATGGTAGATTTGTTGCAAGAGATATATTAACTGTCGCTTTAGGAGCTCGACATGATGAAACTTCGTATCCTAATTTCTTTGCGTGTGAAACAACACTTGATCGTAGAGATGCACTATCCAAAAACATTTCGTTTGCAACCATGTTAGCATTGTAAGCCATGTAGTGTGTGTTGTATGCAAGTGTATCTAAAAGAACACTCATACCAGAACCTTCAAAGTCATAGTCGGTAAATTGGTTCTGTGCTTTTAGAAAAATTTTCAGGTTGTCTTTAATATCATCAAAGTCAAGTTCTGTAACTCTAAGTCTTTTGTCGTTTACTGCCATTATCGTAATCTCTCTAACATTATGGATAAGTCAACTAATTCTGTGGGAGCATTAACGACATAAAATTCTATCGAAACTTCGTATGAGTTTTTATCCAAGTTTGGGTTTGCTGTAATTCCTACTAATCTTACTCTTGGTTCAAAGTTATTAATTACATCTTCAATCTTTCTTGAAAGTATCTGTGCTGTAATTGGAGTCATGTTTTCAAACAACATATCCCGAACACCAGAACCAATCTCTGGGTGGAATGGTCTTTCATAATGATTCGTTAATACCAGATTACGAACAGAACGCTTAACAGCTTTAATATCAGTAATACTTTGAATATCATCATTGGAAGTTTTTTTTCCAAAAAATAAATCTATGTCTGAATATATTCTAGAACTACGTTTGCTATTGTTAGTTGTTGCTGCATCAAACTGCGCCATCTGTAAGAACCCCTAGTTTATATACTATTTATAACACTAACCACCAACAAAAACATTAGAAATACCAGAAGTTAATGTATTATGCTATTGATGTAACCTTTAACATTGGGCAGATGAATATATCAGTACCAGTACCATCCCAAAGATCTGTTGTGTGTAAACTTGCATCAAATGAAGTAGTGTTGCATAATCTGGTTTCGCCATTTATCCACCTGCTATCACATTTGGTGAACCAGATGCAGATACATTCGACACCCAACTTCCATGTCCACCTGTTCCGTCACCTTGTCTGTGAACACCAATACCATTTACAAATACTGTTCCACTTCCACCTGTTGCTGGATCTCCACAACTAGTTGAATCACCAATACGAACAGCTGCAGCTCCATTAACATTTACATTAGGAGAACCAGATGAATATGATGTTTGATGGAATGGACTTGGTGTAGGACTTGCATGACCTACATGACTGTCTAATCCAACTCTTGTAACTGCTGGCATAACATCTCCTAGTTCAAATTAATTACACCAGCATCGATGTCCACTTCCGTAGAGGCATCTAAGTCTAGTGTACCTGTAATGTTTGTTGTTTGATTTGATTTATATGTTTCCAATACTGCACCTGTAACAGTTTCCGTCTTTGTATCCTGATATGTTTCAGTAACAGTATTTGATACTGTCTCTGCTCGTTTACCAGTGATACTTACAATATGTGAATGTTCAATATTATCTGTTCCGTATGTTTCTGTAACATTCTTCTTAACAACTTCATTCTTGTTGCCGTCAACTTGAATATCCCAATCACCTTTGATATACGTTTTACAGTTTGAGTCAATAGTAAGATTAACATCACCTTTAATATTACAGAAGTTATTACCAGCAACTATCTCATAGTTATCTCCAACCACTCTGGTTACTTTGTTTCCGTCTGCATCAATCTCTGTGAATGTGCCACTCTTGTGATATTCGTGTATCCGTTCAGCACCTTTTGTATCATCATACTCTTTGATGTGACCAGACTCAGTTTCAAAAACGTGGTTCTTTGGATATACTGCTGCATAAGTTGATCTTGGTTCATCATATTCCTGTTGTTTGGAATCTGTTTCATCATCGGTTGTGTTTGCGATTGGTATGTTTTTAGTTCGTGCATCTTCTTTTAATGCAATTATGTTATGAGGAGTTGTTGCTACGTTCTCTGCATCAACATCATTTCGTGCGAGCCTATTTGTATCAGGCTCAAAGAACTTAGTTTCTGTGTCATAATTATTTTCATCTTTGTCTGTACCATGACCAGAAGTAGGAAGTGCCGTAGAAGGATAAATTTTATTGGGATCAGAAAAACCTTTTCTCTCATCAGGAGCAGTAGAAGGCTTGCCTGGCAATGTACCCATGATAATGGGTTGTTGTTTTTCTTTTGCATCAGTAAAGAAACCTACAACCCATGTTCCCTCAACTAAAAAAGATGGTGTTTGCCCCAATCCTTGCATAGAGGGATTTGTAACAGGATGCATAACAGTTGCCCACGGCAAGTCTGCGGTTGGTATATCAACTAGATCCTCTGTATGAAATCCAAGACAACGAACACGAACACGACCAAGTTTATCTGGATCGTTTCTATCTTCAACAACACCAGTAAACCATACGAATCCGTCAAGACCCATAAAGTAATTTTCAGACATGAATAAACTCCTTACATGTATTTATAAGGAAAGTTCATAATAAAAAAAGGTGCCGGTTAGAGGACTCGAACCTCCATCTTCTTCCGCCTGAAAGAAACTTTACCAAATTAAGCTAAACCAGCATTGGAGATCGAACTGAAATGTTTCCTGCCAACATGATGCGTGGTTCTACACTTTTGTTTGGAGGAACGTAATGACGAACAAGACCTGAGAATAAAATAAGGTCGCCTTCGTTTGGATATATTATTTGTTGTGCTTCGGGGAATATTAATGGAGAAGCTCCATCAGGCATACGAACATAGTAACACCAGCTATACAGATTTGGTGTATGATTATGTTCTTTGGCGTATTCACTTTTTGTATAGGACGCACCCCAACAACGTCTAGTATAAAGATCGAGGACATTAAAAGATTTAGGATGAATAGACTTTGCAACTTCAATTGCTTGATTGCAAATATTTTCTATCCGAAAGTGTTTAGAGTTTAAATCCCATTCAGTCATAGAAGCTTTTACATTCGTATTGTGTTGTTGCACATCACCCTGTTGAGTAATGATATCTGCTAGTTCATCTAAATCAGCAGAGATAGGCCTTTGCACAATAGGCAACTGCATACGAAATTCATAGGTTTCTTTCACGCAACTTTCCTGTTCTTTAACTCCACAAACTTTCTTCGTGTTTTTTCAAACTGTTTAAAAGGTTTACTAAAAATTATTTCTTCCTTTGTTCCTGTTTTGACATAACCAACTAAGTGTCCTGCATCATTTATTATATAGGTATGATTAGGAACATTCAATTCTGTTTTATCCCATTTAGTAATTTCTTTAAGATAAGTCAAACTCATTTAAAATCCACCTCAATCATTCTTTGCATATGTTCGCCTTCCAAAGACTCACTAATACATTCAGACATTTCCCAGCTTTCTTCTGATCTATCAGATTCATCTACATCTGGTGCATCAGGTAAAAATGAGTCTATTGCTTTTAATAAACATTTTACTTGATCGACCTTTGTGTAAGACCAAAAGTTATCTGGAACTAGATACTCATATTCGGGGATCATAGGAAATCCAAACTTATTTACTTTACTCATTGGAAGATCCCCTCTAAGTCTTGGTCAGTAATTTTTTTATCAGAAACATGAGTAGGAAATACTAGATTATATTTTTCAATCATAATATCACGAACTTGTTCTCGATCAAAACTATCGTAACAAGGATTATCTTGTTTTAAAGATAATGCGTCAATATGAAGATTAGTAGCTTCAATGATTTGTTCGATACTTACATTCATATCGTAAATGCCGGAACGACCATAAAACTTATAAACATATTTAACAAATTCATATTGTTCTATAGTAATACAAATCTTACTTGTGGCTTCAAACAACTCTTTGTTTAATTCTTTATTCATTATGCATAGACCTCCATTTCAGTTGCGATGCCATCAAACCATTCGTAGGCCACAATCTGATTTTCATCAGTAATAACATTGTCTAACCAAAGATCAGCATCTACAAAGTTCCAATTAATAGAACCATCTTTATTAAGATTCTTTTTATCATTACAAGCAATCACTAGTGCTTCACGGATTTTTGTATCAAGGTTTTTCATATTTTCTCTCTCTTTTCTCATTTTCTATACACAGTATAACACAGCTAAAAATAGAAGTCAAGGCTTTTCGAGCATTATTTGAATTTTTTTCGCGCCTGAAACGCGGCTGGGGGAGCGGTAAAGACTTATCTTCTTTTACCTGTAGTGGGATCTTTGACCTCTAGTGGAGTTAATACTTGCATTCCGCCTTTATTATATGCTTGACCTATTACAGCTTCGCCAGTATACATTGGTCGTTCTACTCGCCTACCCTCTATAGAATTAGGTTTTAACGATAGACTCACAGAAGGTATATCACGAGTACTACTTCTACGAGGAACCTCGTCATACGAACTTAGATTGAGTTCAGTGTGTTGTTTAGAGTCTATTCTCACTCTGCCATGTATGTTATCAATATACTGTTGTAATGAAATGGGAGAACCTAAACCATGTCGTTTCAAAAACTTATTGTGTTGTCTACATGCATTCTCATACTTCGCACTATTCAAAGTTTTCTTCTTACGCTTCTTATGATTTCCGTTCGTAGTGTAGTATACAGGAAGTATGTGCATACTCATGCGAGAAACCACCTGTATATACCCCAACAATCAATGAGTATAAAAAAGAAGTTGTGAGTAAACATAGCATTATCACGAACTCTAAACCAAAAGAAGTAACTTAATATAAGGTGTCCAAATAAAAAGATAATATAACCATACTTTGACATCTCTATATTAGAAGATAGAAGTAGAGCTGCAGTAAGAAACAAAAGTGTTCCTGTCCATTTACAAATACTATTTACTGACATACTACATTTCCATAACAAATAAGGTTTAATACATTTACTGAGTATAACATAACTATATTCATTCGTCAAGACATTTCTCCATATTTATTTCTAGGGTAGTTCATTTGAACATCGCTCAGTTTTGGGGGGGTGGGGCTATGTA
>ENA-OQVM01002130-OQVM01002130.1-marine-metagenome-genome-assembly--contig:-NODE-2130-length-24037-cov-25.323623_pt1 | contig 24037 bp, 20 predicted proteins | sample MGYA00237776_ERZ505498 | MGnify/ENA primary metagenome ERZ505498 (study PRJEB26159, sample SAMN06265151) | marine metagenome | isolation source: Helgoland LTER site | place: Germany:Helgoland, sampling... | reverse complement strand
ATAAGCTGAAGTTTTTATCAGTTACAGACGTTCCCAACGCAGGTCCAACTCCTACCACGGCTGTCAGTACCGTAACTTATATTTCCCGAACGGTGCGTGCTCCATGAGCTGCCATTGCTGGATTGACCATATGTTGAATTCCCAATTTGAGTCTGTGACCAAGTAGACCCTGTTCTGCTATTGCTGCCAAAAGTCGTGTTCCCAATTTGGTTATAGGTGGTACCGTCACTGCAAGTGGTCATTGACCCATAGGTAGTGCAACTAGCCTGTACAGACAGACTTGTTAAAGCTAAAGCCGAGATAATGAAAAAAGTACGCATGATAAGACCCTCCATTAATTATTAATTTGATAATAATCAAGTCTATCGGTAGTTGTCAATCCCCCTATGAGCCAGACGTCATTTGTGTGTCTCTTGGCCTATGCATGACAACCAATAAGCACTCGCAAAGACAAAGTCTCGAGATTAAATACTTGTTTCGACAAACATCCAGCGAGGATCAAAGCTTAGAAAACTATTTCTTCACTGTATGTCAAGGAGGTGCTTATGTACGATCGTTGACTGTTCATAGAGATGGCGTACTGATTCACTTCCCTCCAATGCAGCAGACCCATACTGCATCATTTGCTTGCTGATATCCCGCTGCCCCGACCATCCACCAATGTCGTTAATAGCAACGACGGAGACGTTTGCGAGCCTCGCATTCAATCTAAATGTGTGGCGACAGCTGTAGGCAGTATGTGTCTTGTTTTTCGTGATTCGTCTAATGAGATCTTTTAGCACAGCGCTCCAGTTGCTACCCTCTGTATCGGTCATCCATTGACGAGCTGCAGCAAGATGCTCTTTTATGATGTGCGAGCCTAAAACAATTGGGATTACACGCCTTCGGGCTTTTGCTTTTACCTTTGAGAAAATTGCGATGTAAGGCGTCTCCCCGTCGAGGTGCACATTTCTAGCCTCTAATCGAGATATCTCCGAGGTGCTGCACCCGCCCTGCAAAGCAATCAGCAGTATGGCTGCGTGATGGCCACGCCCTTGTTCGGGATTGAGGCAATAGCGGACAAGTAGCCTTTGCTCTTCTCTGTTTAGGACCGATTTTTCAGACTCTTCATCCATAACCAACTCAGGCCTGACGATATCCCATTTAAAGCGATATTTTTTCGAGGTAAGACGCAGACATGCAAGTACTTGGGCAAGCTCTCTTTTGATAGTCTGCTCCTTAACTTCAGCCTCACGCCGTTCATCTACATAATCCTGAAGTGCTTCACAAATTTGCTCATCTAAGGTTGGTGCTAGAAGGCGATCTCCAATGAATCCGAGAAAGCGCTCCCAACGCACCTGTGTCTTGCGTCCTGATCCAGTGTGCACGTCCAACCTTTTGTGAGTGACGTACTCTTGCCAAGCCGTGGTGAGCGTTGGGTTGATTTTTCTATTCTTTTTAGTGACAAGAAGCTTGTAGGCCGCTGCTGTAATTTTCTCCTGCGGTGTTATTCGCTGTTTGCTTGCCGACTTGAATGCAATTTCCTCAATCTCAGGTATCTCTATAGCTGCGTAATCTTTCGCATCTGCCTGAAATTGCGGATTAGAGTGGTCTTCCTCCAAGGTGGAATTGCCTATTTCATCCTTGAGTGGGTCGTAAGGAACTCTTGCGAGGGTTCCCTGCGCTAAGCCCTTTCGCCTGAGTAACGCCAGCGCAGATTTTTCAATGTCCTGCGCACTCAATGTGGTTAGGTCTGAGACGCTCAAGAGGCGACAAAATCTTTGAAACTCGTCGCCCGCCAGTTGAGCTGCAGTTGCAAGCTCGATTTCGGTTGCACCGACTTTCAGCCCCAAAGGGAAAGTGAAGTACTTGCTCCTGCTAAGGTGCTGATACTGGGTTGGGATTTGGCGCTGATAGTGATAACTGCTACGTTTCAGGCTAACGTATTTGGGTAAATTCTTGGCCATTTCTCTCATTCGTGGAACTTAACATGGAACATGTAGCCACGCAAATGATAAAAAGTCCTTAAAAATCAAGCATCTTTTAAACCCTATTGGTGCCTCTCTTGGGCACCACAATTTGTAAGAAGCCTCTGTAACGCATGTTATGGGGGCTTTTTTATTGTTTAGCCCACACCATTTTGGGGTGGGAAGTGACAGTTATATAGGACGTTCTTTGCATACGTCGAACAGCATAACAGGGACCAGTGAGGCCTGCGTGAAGAAAGCGGGATTCCACTTAGTTCTTCCTCACAACGTCAGCAGACTCACCACGATAAACCCATGGCGGCACGGGATCACGGTGACGCCAAACGGCTAAGCCCTGCAACTTAGCCGTCGCCTCGGCAGCCTCAAAAGCAAGGCGATCGGCCTCCTCCTGCCAGACCGCGTTGGGGCGATCCCACCAAGCCATTCCACGTTGAATTTGGGTCAGCGCTATGTCTTGTCCGCGAACCATCACCTTGCCTAACCGCCAGCCATCCTGAGACTGCTCTAGCAGCTGCACCGAGGCCGTGCGCATGAGAACCAGATCACTCAAGCTGAATTTAGTTTTACGGCCAAACGCCTGCATTTTCTCAGGTGCATCGGCGCCGAGTAACTGTATTTTGTAAAGCTGGTGGTCTGCGCTCTGCAAGGTCAAACGGTCTCCCCCTGTGACGCCAACGACCATCCCCGCCAGTTCAGTCGCTAGGGCAACAGAAGGCCCAGCTTGCAGCGCAAACAGGGCGGCTACGCAAAACGTCCAGCGCACCGCTTGTGCGCGCCAAGACGACAACAACCGATCGCTCAATTCACCGAGGCAATCAAGTCGTGGCCATTGGCCTCCACGATGGTGGCCTTGACAAAGTCACCCGTCTTGTAGGTCTTGCTGCTTTTCTCCACAGGCAAGAGTCGGACGACACCATCAATCTCAGGTGCTTCGGCGTAACTGCGCCCCTCGCCACCCTTTTTGCCCAAGGCAACCGCCTTATCAACTAAGACCTGAACCACTTGGCCCACGCGCTGGGCCTGACGTGCTTGGGCGACGCCTTCTGCCACCGCCATAAACCGCGCCTGCCGCTCCTCGCGCAGCGCCTGCGGAATCGGATTATCGAGCTGATTCGCCACCGCACCGTCCACCGGAGAATAGGCAAAGCAACCTGCACGGTCGATGTTGGCTTCTTTCACGAAGTCCAACAGGTGCGCAAACTCCGCCTCGGTCTCCCCGGGAAAGCCGGCGATGAACGTGCTGCGAATGATCAGCTCTGGACAGACCGCACGCCACGCCTGAATTCGGTCTAGGTTTTTCTCGCCGCTGGCGGGACGCTTCATCCGCTTGAGTACATCGGGGTGACTGTGCTGCAAGGGCACATCCAAATAGGGCAGGCACAAGCCCTCGGCCATCAGCGGAATAATCTCATCCACGTGTGGGTAGGGGTACACATAGTGCAAACGCACCCAAGCACCGTAGGGCTGGGCCAGTTCGCCAAGCGCCCTAACCAAGTCAAGCATACGGGTCTTAATGGGGCGGCCTTCATGAAAACCCATCACGTATTTCGTATCGACCCCGTAGGCGGAGGTGTCTTGGCTCACCACCAACAACTCCTTCACACCAGAGTCAAACAAGCGCTTGGCTTCATTCAACACCTCGCCAATAGGGCGACTCACCAAGTCGCCACGCATCGAGGGAATGATGCAAAACGTACAGCGGTGGTTACACCCTTCACTGATTTTCAAATACGCATAGTGGCGCGGCGTGAGTTTGATGCCCTGTGGTGGAACCAGATCAGTAAACGGATCGTGCGGTTTGGGTAAGTACTTGTGCACCGCATCCATCACCTCGTTGGTCGCGTGTGGGCCCGTAACCGCCAAAACCGACGGGTGCAAGGACCGCACGAGGTTGTCACCGTCCTCACCCATTTTGGCCCCCAAACAGCCCGTCACAATCACCTTGCCGTTCTCGCTGAGCGCTTCTGAAATCGTGTCCAAACTCTCCTTGACGGCGTCGTCAATAAAGCCGCAGGTATTCACGATCACCAAATCGGCTCCCTCAAAGGTCTTGGAGGTTTGATAGCCTTCAGCGCTTAACTGCGTCAGTATGAGCTCGGAGTCCGTAAGTGCCTTGGGGCAACCTAAGCTGGCAAAGCCCACTTTGGGGGCGAGTTGAGGGTTTTTAGCGACGGTGTCGTTCATGGAGTCAGGGTTCAAGTTAGCAGCCAATCGCTGCAAGATAAAAAGTCATGGCCAAGCAACTGCGCCCACATCAATACAGCGAGGCGTTGCGACAGCGCTCAGCGCTTGATGCCCATGGCCGTCCACATTTGTTCGCCTTGCTTTTGCAACTGCTCTTGCATGGCTTTCATGGCACTCTGGGTTTGCTCGGTGTAGGTACTCATGAGGTCAGCCATCACAGGCGTCCCCCCGGCTCCCAACACCGATTGCCACGCGTCCGGGGAGAGAATGGTGGACTGCGCCTTCATTTGCGCCTGCATGTCGGTAAACATTTGCATGTTTTTCTCAAGGTGTCCGCCCACAAGGCCTTGCATGGCGTGGCCATAAAACCGAATGAGGTTCGCCAACACCTGCTCTGAGAGCATAGGCACGCCACCGCTTTCTTCTTCCAGAATGATTTGCAACAAAATGCTGCGCGTTAAATCCTCTGTCCCTTTGGCATCTCGCACGACAAAAGGATCGCCCTGCATGACCAAGGCACGGACATCCGACAGCGTGATGTAGGTGGACGATGTGGTGTCATATAGGCGGCGGTTGGGGTACTTTTTGATGACGCGAACCGTGGCGGCCGATTCGGCCGCATTCGTCTTCGCATTCGCATCCACTTCCGGCGCGCTGCCCCGTTTGGCAGCGGTCGGCTTGGTCGCCGACTTGGCACCCGCCCGCGCCGTGCGTTTAGCAGCGGGCTTGGGGGATGCTTTTCCGGCTGTTGAAGTGTTTTGGGTCAAAACGTATCCCTCGTATTCTTGGTGTCGCAAGACGGCTGATATCGAAGCGGCGATGCCTCGCAAAGGCGAAGGCAAACGCAAAAGCGGGGGCGCAGGCAACCGCCCACCGCGTCCCATTGTAAGAATCTATCAGCCGAATGCAAAATCGCTTGATTCAAAAGGAAAAAAGCCCTTGCAGATGGCTCTGGCAAGGGCTTGTATTTGGTAGGCGCGATTGGATTCGAACCAACGACCCCCACCATGTCAAGGTGGTGCTCTAACCAACTGAGCTACGCGCCTTCGTTTCTAACGAAGCCTCTCAGTATAGCAGGGGATATTGGCTATTTTTCCGTATCAAAACTATTTTTTCTTAGGCCATCTACGGGTGATCAGTGCCGTCTAGCGGACGTGATACCGGGTAGCTCTCGCAACGTCGATAAGACTTTATTTAACCGTTTGGCATCGCTAATTTGGACGGTGAACGTCATTTGCGCCAGCCCCTTCGGCGAATGGGTGTTCACCCCAATCACATTCATTTTTTCACGAACGAACACATCGGATATGTCTCTTAGTAAGCCAGGCCTGTCCAGCGCCTCAACGCGGACGTCTACCGGATACAAGGCCTGCTCCCCAACCGTTTGTCCTCCCCACGCCACCTCAATCATGCGGTCGGGGTGGGTACGAGACAAATGCTGAAAATCCGAACAGTCAACGCGGTGGATACTGACGCCGCGGCCTTTGGTCACAAAGCCGCCAATGCCATCCGGTGGCGCTGGGCGGCAACAGCGCGCCATCTGGGTGAGCAAAGAATCCACGCCCACCACCAAGACCCCCCCGCGCGGCGTCTTGGTCGTACTGATCGGCGTGCGTGCGAGCAGGCGCTCATCAAACTCAGGCTCCGGCTCGGGTGGCCGCAACTGCGCCTCAATGGCGCGCAAAGAGAACTCATCTTTACCCACCACCTCGAACAAGGCGGCCGCATGATCAAAACCAAGCTGCTGCGCTAGGTCGTCTAATTTGAGTGCTGTCTTGCCCTCGCGTTGTAGCAGTTTCTCAACCAACTCTCGGCCGCGTGCCACGTTTTCTTGGGCGGCTAGGGCGTTAAACCACGCACGCACCTTGTTGCGCGAACGCGAGCTAACGAGGTAGCCCGATTGGGGATTCAACCAGTCACGCGACGGCCCGCCCTCCTTCACCGTCACCACTTCTACGGTCTGACCGCTTTGCAAGGCGGTCGTTAGTGGCACCATAACGCCGTCCACGTGCGCGCCACGGCAACGGTGGCCTACAGTGGTGTGTACGGCGTACGCAAAGTCAACAGGGGTCGCGCCTTTGGGCAGTTCGACCACGGCGGCATTAGGAGTGAGCACATAGATGCGGTCATCAAACAGGTCTTTGGTGGCACCGCTTAAGTCACGCTCCCAGGCCAACAATTGGCGTAAGACGGCAATTTTGCTGTCGTACTCAGAGCTTGCCGCCACCCCGCTGTAGCCCTTAGCGCCGGCTTCCTTGTAAGCCCAGTGCGCCGCCACGCCCGTCTCGGCTTTGACGTGCATCGCCCGCGACCGTATCTGAATCTCCATCGCGCGGCCATCGCTATCTGTCACAACCGTATGTAATGACTGATAACCATTGGGTTTGGGCTTGGCAATGTAGTCGACAAACTCTTCCATAATCGGCGTATAGCGTTGCTGCACCCATGCCAACGCCGCGTAGCACGCATCCACATCTGCCACCACGACGCGCAGGGCCCGAACATCAAAAATTCGACTGAAGTCCAGCCCCTTACCCCGCATTTTTTTGACAATGCTGTAGATGTGCTTGGGGCGTCCGTTAACTTCGGCCTGTATCCCCAACTTGCCCAACGCCGCTTGCAACTCTTGAACGGCGAGGGACATATGTGCCTCACGCTCCACGCGCTTTTCATCGAGCATCTTCGCGGTACGTTTGTAAGTTTCTGGCTCTAAAAAGCGAAACGCAAGGTCTTCCAACTCCCACTTAATCTGCCAAATACCCAGTCGATTGGCCAGCGGAGCAAACACCTGTAAGGCCTCGTTTGCGATCCCCAAATCGGGCTCAGACTTAGAGGCGGCCGTGTAACGCAAGGTCTGCAATCGGGAGACCAAGCGCAACATCACAACCCGCAGGTCACGTGAGAACGCCAACAACATTTTTCGGACGTTTTCTGTTTGCGCGGCAACGACCGCCGGCGGTAACTCTCGCCCCTGTGACAGCGCCGCATGGCTGACCTCTTGCGACTTCTGCCGCGCCTGCGTTTGCAAATGTATGAGCTGTGTCACCTCGACCGCCAATGAGGCGTAGTTATCACCAAACCGTTTGGCAATCACTTCTCGCGGCCGTTGCAAGTGGCCACAGGCATAAACCAAATAGGCCGCGGCCTGCATCGCGGGCGAGCCCCCAACACCGGCCAAGATAGCCACCACCGCGTCGGCATGCGCCAACACGGGCTCACCCGTTATTAAGGTCTCGTCTGCCAGCAACGGTTGCGCAAACTGTCGCGCTTTCACCAACGCCTCCGCATCATTGGCTGACGATTGAAACTGCTCGTCAACCGCCGCCAGGATGGCCGGTGCGAGTTGTGTTGCTAGTTGTGTTGCCTGTGGTGTTGCCAGGCGTGGCGGTAGGCCGTGTGCATCCCCACCGCCAACGGATACGCCCGCGCTACCCGCTGGCGGCGCGTCGCCGGTGGGGCGCGTCGCCTCGTGCGATGGCGTGGTCTTCATAGCTGTCAGCTCAATAAAAATGCGCGCACCGCGGCCACTTGATCCGGCGCAATCAGCGTGGGCGCATGGCCCACACCGGTAAACTCAACCGACTGCGCCTTGGGGCCACGCGTGCGCATCTCCTGTAACGTGGCTTGGGACAACAAGTCCGACTCAGCCCCTCTTAGCACCAAGACCTCCGCGGTTATTGCCTCATACATTGTCCACAGTGCCTCATTGCCCGCATCGACTTGCGCCGCCGCGTCTGGCTGGTCTAGACCCTGAAAAGCCAAGCCAATCGCCGGGTCGTAATGAAGCGCCCAGCGCCCTTCCTGAGCCACCAACATGGGCGTCGATAAATCCAACCACTGCTGAGCGGTGTGCGGCCCAAAGTCACTAGAGGTTTTCCACAGCGCATCCGCGCCAGCTTGCAACGATTCAAACGTGCCAGATTTCCCGACGTAGGTGCCAATGCGGCGCAGCGCCTCAAGCGCCAATGTGGGCCCAACGTCGTTTAGCACCATACGGCGAATGGGCGTTGCCAAATACGCGGCGGGCAACGCTGCCATGCCTATGCCGATCAAGCCGCCCATGCTGGTGCCCACCCAGTCCAATTGGCGCGGCTGGAAACGTTCCGTGAGTTGCTTGAGCAGGTGCACATGGTCGGCCACATAGGTGGGCACACCGTATTGACTCGGGTCACCTAGCCAATCGCTACGACCTCTGCCAGCGACGTCAACGGCAATCACGGTGCAGTCAGTCGCCAGCGAGCGGGCCAACACATCAAAGTCCCGGCCTTGGCGGGTCAGTCCGTGCACACACACCACCACGTGATCGGGCGCCGCACACGTTGGTGACTGCCAGACCCAGTAGCGCATCTCACGCGGAGTCGCCCCTTTTCCGGCAGCCCCCGGGCACACGACCGCGTGTAGCTGGGGTTCTAGCGAGGGGTCGGCGGATAGGGTCAAAACGAGGTTCCTTGCAAATAATGGAGGAGAATGTAGGCTTCTCCTAGCCCTTACATCCTAATGGAATCGGAATCGAAAATGAGCTCAAACACAACGAACCAGCCCCTTAGTTCATCAAAAATGCTTGCTGGCAAGTCCGCGCTGGTCACCGGGTCCACCAGCGGTATCGGCCTAGGTATCGCGAAAGCGCTCGCCGCCAACGGCGCCAATATCATGTTGAACGGCTTTGGGGACCACAGCGAGGCGATGCGTGCCATCGCCGCTTTGGGCGTGGAGGTCGACTACAACGGCGCCGACATGAGCCGCCCCGACGAGATTGAGTCCTTGATGAGTGCCGCCGCAGCGCGCTTCGGCCAAACCGATATTTTGGTAAACAACGCTGGCATCCAGCACGTCGCAACCGTTGCTGACTTCCCCGTGGCACGTTGGGACGCGGTCATCGCGATCAACCTGTCCAGCGCCTTCCACACCTCACGCTTGGCCCTCCCCGCCATGCAAACGGCTAACTGGGGGCGGATTATCAACATCGCCTCGGTGCATGGTTTGGTCGGTTCTGCTCAGAAGTCCGCCTACGTCGCGGCCAAGCACGGCATTATTGGGCTCACCAAAGTAACCGCATTAGAAAATGCCACCACCGGCGTCACGGCCAACGCCATTTGCCCCGGTTGGGTGCTCACCCCCCTCGTGCAAGCGCAGGTCGATGCCCGTGCCGAGCAATTAGGCGTCTCTATAGAAGAAGCGAAGCGGGGCTTATTGGCCGAAAAAGAACCTTCACAACAATTCACGACACCCGAAGAACTGGGTGAATTAGCCGTGTTTTTGTGTGGCCCAGCCAGCAGCAATATTCGCGGCGCGGCTTGGGTGATGGACGGTGGCTGGTCTGCTCAGTAACGCCGGCCTTACGCGGCGACCAGCAGCGCAACCGCTTGGGCCTCAATACTGAGCCCCTCACCAACTGGGCCCATTTTCTCCGCCGTTTTTGCCTTCACATTCACACAGTCTGCGGGCACGGCTAACAAAGTAGCCAAGCGCGTGCGCATCGCGGCCTTGTAGGGGCCCAGTCGTGGCGCCTGCGCCACCACGGTGACATCTATGTTGCCAACGCGCCAACCAGCCTGATGTACCAACGTGACGGCGGCTTGTAACAATCGCGCCGAGTCGGCATCTTTGAACGTTGCATCGGTATCGGGAAACAAGGTGCCAATATCGCCTAAACCAGCAGCACCCAACAGGGCGTCAATAACCGCGTGAATCAGTGCGTCGGCATCGGAGTGCCCCGCTAGCCCTTTTTCAAAGGGAATCGCGACACCCCCCAACACCAGCGGCCGTCCAACTACCAAGGCGTGGGTATCCCATCCCTGACCAATGCGAAACGGTAAAGAGGGCAAGGAGGCGGTCATAAAAGTATCCGTTCTGCTGAAATCGATAAGTCCATTGCGTTGTGTGCCTCAAGACGCCGTATCCGGCCGCGCCCGCAACAAGGCCTCTGCCATCGCAAAGTCAGTTGGGTAAGTGACCTTGAAATTATCAGCGCCACCTGCCACCAAGATAGGCGAGACGCCTAAACGCTCCATGGCACTGGCTTCGTCCGTGATGCTGGCCCAATCTTGCGGATTCTCACGTGCATTTTGAAGCGCCTTTCTGAGAGCACCTAGGGGAAACATTTGCGGTGTCTGCGCCAACCACTTGCCCGAGCGATCGACCGTGGTGGCGACCGACACGATGCCCTTTGCATTGACCTGCTCCAGTTTCAAGGTATCCGCCAACGGTTGGGCCAGCAACCCCCCGCGCTTTTGCACCAAGCAAGCCGCAATCAGCGCCTCGATGGCTTGGCTATTTACAAGGCATCTGGCCGCGTCATGTACCAGTACCCAGTCGTCTTCGCTACTTGCCCCGTCGGACAGGAGATGGCTCAGGCCGTTCAGCACGCTGTGCGCACGGGTATCGCCACCAATGGGCGCCGCAGTGATGCTCTGAAACAGGTCGACGGACAGCTGACCAAGGTGCGGGGCAATACGCTTATCCCAATCGACGTCATCAGGCGAGGTGACCGCAAGCACATGGCCCGGCGCAGCCGTGCCGGCGCTCGCCCGCACCACGTCTACCCGTGTGAGGGCAAGCAAGGTATGCATCACCATGGGCTGACCGGCCAACACCTGATACTGCTTGGCGCAATCCGCTTGCCGTGGGTCGCGTGCGTCTAGGGCGCGCTGCCCAATACCGGCGCATGGCATCACGATGTGGCAGCGGGGCAGATGTGGGATCGGGTTGGAAGTGGTCAAAGCAATGGTCACCGCACTGCGAGAAGCGGCTGAAAGAAACGGTTGGTTAGGCGTTTATAAATCGTGGGTTATTGGCATCTCAGGCGGCAACTTGTTCGGGCGAATTTTTTCGACAACCCGTACGCCCTATTGTAGGCAATGCAAGGCCTTTTCATGCCCGTTAAAATGAGCCATCCACCCCGACGCCATGCGATTCGGGGTTTTGTCGTTTCCACTGACCACCTACGCAGACCCCAAGCGCTCGCCTTCATGCAATTACCCAAGCTCACCATAGGTAAACGATTCAACCTTCCACAGCCCCCCATTGGCTGCGACAGCCTGTGGCTGAGTCAGTTAGCGAAGCGCGACAAGGGCGATGGCCGCCCCCTGCTCATCGTCACGGCCGACGCGGCCAGCGCATCACGCTTGCTGGACGAGATGGCTTTCTTCGCGCCTGACCTTCGTGGCGCCCTATTTCCCGACTGGGAAACACTGCCTTACGACCACTTCTCACCTCACCAAGACCTCATTAGTGAGCGTTTGGCGACCTTGTGGCGTATCAACCAACGTGACCAAGAGACAGGCGCTGATGTCGTCATCGTACCGGCCACCACCGCGCTTTACCGCATTGCGCCACCGGCATTTTTAGCGGCCTACACCTTTGAATTCAAGGTGAAGCAAAAGCTGGACGAGGCGAAGCTGCGGGGACAACTCACGACCGCCGGATACACCCATGTCTCCCAAGTGGTGAGCCCGGGCGAGTATGCGGTGAGAGGCGGTCTGATAGACCTGTTCCCCATGGGGTCACTGGTGCCCTACCGCGTCGATCTTTTTGACGACGAAATCGACAGCATTCGGACCTTCGACCCTGACACCCAACGCAGCCTCTATCCAGTGCCTGAAGTCCGGTTACTGCCAGGGCGCGAGTTCCCCATGGACGACAAGGCACGCGCCGCGTTTCGTAATCGCTGGCGTGAGGTCATGGAGGGAGACCCCACCAAGAGCCGAATTTATAAAGACATGGGTAACGGCGTCGCCACAGCCGGTATCGAGTACTACCTGCCACTGTTTTTTGACGAGACGGCGACGGTATTTGACTACATTGGACAAGATGCCACGGTTGCCTTGGTTGGCGACCTTGACTCGGCAATGGCACAATTTTGGCGTGATACGCAAGATCGCTACCGCTTGTTGGCCAATGACCCCGAGCGACCTGCGCTGCCACCGACTGAGCTATTTTTGTCCGTAGAAGAGTTTTTTGTGCGTGCGAATAGCCATGCGCAAGTCGCCTTTAAAACCGTGAGCGTGGACGCGGATGCGATCAGCGACACCAACGGCTACGAGGCATTTTCACGCCTACCCGCCATGACCGTGGTGCGTACAGGGGATGACCCGCTCGCCGCCTTTAAAGCCTGGCAGCGCAGCGAACCCGCGCGCATCCTGATCTTGGCTGAGTCAGAGGGGCGACGCGAGAGCCTGCAAGACTTTGTGCGCGCTAGCCAAATACAACCTGTTTTCTTTGACTCATTAGACGCGTTTTTAGCCAGCGACGAGTCCGTTGGAATGGGCGTTTCCACCCTCGCGCAGGGCTTTCTGTGGTCGGCACAAGGCATTGCCTTGGTGACCGAAACCGAGCTATTTGCAACCGCACCCACCACACGCAAACGCCGACGCCAAGAACAAGCGAGTGATGTTGACTCGCTCATCAAAGACCTCAGCGAACTCAACGTCGGTGATCCCGTCGTACACAGCGCTCACGGTATCGGGCGCTACCACGGCTTAATCAACATGGACTTAGGCCAAGGCGTTGACGAGAACGGTGACCCCTTGCTGCAAGAATTTTTGCATCTGGAATACGCGGACAAGGCCACCCTCTACGTTCCCGTCAGCCAACTGCACCTCATTAGCCGCTACACCGGCGTCAGCGCGGATGAAGCCAAGCTGCATCGCTTAGGCAGCGGGCAATGGGAAAAGGCCAAGAAAAAAGCTGCCGAACAGGTGAGAGATGCCGCCGCCGAATTGCTAAATATCTATGCGCGACGTCAGGCGCGCGAAGGCCACGCCTTCCGTTACAGCCCCTCCGACTACGAGCGCTTTGCCAACGATTTCGGCTTCGAAGAAACCGCCGACCAGCGCGGCGCGATACATGCCGTTATCCAAGACATGATCTCGCCCCGTCCCATGGACAGACTGGTCTGCGGCGATGTCGGCTTCGGTAAAACCGAGGTCGCGCTGCGCGCCGCATTCGTGGCTGTCACCGGCGGACGCCAGGTCGCGTTTTTGGCGCCGACCACCCTGCTCGCCGAGCAACACTTTCACACCTTGGTGGACCGCTTCGCGCAATGGCCGATCAAGATTGCGGAGATGAGCCGCTTCCGCTCGGCCAAAGAAATTACCAAGGCCGCCAAAGGGCTGGAAGACGGCACCGTCGATATCGTGGTGGGGACGCACAAGTTGTTGAGCGGCACCATTAAATTCAAAGAGCTCGGCTTGCTCATCATCGACGAGGAGCATCGATTTGGCGTGCGCCACAAAGAGGCGATGAAAGCCATGCGCGCTGAAGTGGATGTGCTCACCCTAACCGCCACCCCCATACCGCGCACCTTAGGCATGGCGCTAGAAGGTCTGCGGGATCTGTCAGTGATTGCCACGGCACCCCAACGCCGACTCGCCATTAAAACCTTTGTCCGCAATGAAGGCCAAGGCGTGATCCGCGAGGCCGTCATGCGTGAACTCAAACGCGGTGGTCAGGTTTACTTTTTGCACAACGAAGTCGAAACGATTGAGAACAGGCGTCAACAACTTGAGGCTTATTTGCCCGAGGCCAGAATCGCCATCGCGCACGGCCAAATGCCCGAGCGTCAACTTGAACACGTGATGCGAGATTTTGTCGCGCAGCGTTTTAACGTGCTGCTTTGCTCAACCATCATAGAAACGGGTATCGACGTCGCGACCGCAAACACCATCGTGATGGCACGAGCAGACAAATTCGGCTTAGCCCAGTTACACCAGCTACGCGGCCGGGTGGGGCGCAGCCACCACCAGGCATACGCCTACCTACTGGTACCCGACACGCAAAGCCTAACCAAGCAAGCCAAGCAACGCCTGGAAGCGATTCAGGAGATGGAGGAACTCGGCTCCGGCTTCTACCTTGCCATGCACGACTTGGAAATTCGTGGTGCGGGTGAGGTGTTAGGGGAAAACCAAAGCGGCAACATGCTGGAAGTCGGCTTCCAGCTGTACAACGAAATGCTGGCTGAGGCCGTCGCTAGCCTCAAGGCCGGTCGCGAGCCTGACCTCCTGAGCCCGCTGGCAGTCGTCACCGACATCAACCTGCATGTACCCGCCCTGCTGCCCAACGACTATTGTGGTGACGTGCACCTGCGCCTCAGTTTTTATAAGAAGTTGGCGACGGCGAAGTCCAGCGATCAGATCGACCGATTGATGGAGGAGATTGCAGATCGTTTCGGCAAACTGCCAGCCCAAGCCCAAGCGCTCATAGACGTGCACCGCCTGCGCGTTCTGTGTGCACCCTATGGCGTCGTTAAAGTAGATGCCGCGCCGGAGGTCATCAGCATTACCTTCAAAAAGGATGCCCCAATAGACCCCAACAAGATCATTGCAATGATCCAAAAGAACCGTCATATTAAGTTGGCTGGCAATGACAAAATTCGTATTGAAAAGTCCTACGATGATCCCAACGTGCGCGCCCACATGGTGCGCGACGTTCTACGCAACCTTGGCGAGCCGCTAAAGATAGAGCCCACCACACCGACGCCCGCACCGGCCCTGTGAACACCATGCGCTACACCGAAGTACAGCCCGATTTAATGCTGCGGGACAACACCACGCTCCATAAACTGGACGCTTACAAGCTCATCGCCTTTGACATGGACTCGACGCTCATCAACATCGAGTGCATAGACGAGATCGCAGATGCGGCGGGAAAAAAGGCAGCGGTTGCGGCCATCACCGAGGCCGCCATGCGCGGCGAGATAACCGACTTCGCGGACAGTCTGCGTCGTCGCTTAGCGCTGCTGCGCGGCGTTCCGTTGAGCCACTTAGAAACGGTTTACACCCAACGCCTGCAACTAAACCTCGGCGCTGAGCAGCTCTTAGCCGCCTGTCGCGCCGCCGGCCTCTACACCGTATTGGTGAGCGGAGGATTTACCTTTTTTGCAGAACGCGTGCAGGCCAGACTCCACATTGATATGGCCCGCAGCAATGCCTTGGAAGTCGTTGACGGCTGCTTAACCGGTCACTTGATAGCGCAGGACTGGGGCACCATCTGCGACGGCGACACCAAGCGTCAAACCCTGCTATCGCTGTGCGAGCAGTTGGGCTGCGCACCCGCACAAGCCATTGCCGTCGGTGACGGCGCCAACGACCTGCCCATGATGTCCGTTGCGGGTCTATCCGTGGCCTACCATGCCAAGGCCAAAGTGAGGGAGCAGGCCGACATTGCGATCAATGCGGGCGGACTAGACCGATTTTTGAGTCTGCTCCCAAGCGCGTGAATACGCGGGCGTTTGCGCGCACACACTACTGCTGGCGTTAACGCAAGGCGCTCATTCTGTGATGGTTAGCTCAAACCCGCCTTCATCCAAATAACGGTGGGTCCCGAAAGCGGCGATCATGGCCGCTGTCTCTGCGGCTTGCCAGCTCTCGAACACCTCGCGCTCCGCATCCACCATGGCCTCCACGTCTGGAGTTTCCCCGTAAATAACGACCAGCCTTTGGTACATGGCGTACACAGGCGCAACCAAGGCATCGCCCCCCAAGCTGTTAGCCAACGCGGCGCAAAATCGGCTTTCAGCCTCGCCGCGCTCAACCACTGACACACCTTCTGGCGCATGAATTTTTAATTGATAAGGCATGGGGACAACATCGTTTTAAAGCAACTTCAAATCGGCGACTAGCCTGCGCGCCTAGGAGGTGCGGTGCGCAATGGCTTTAACAAATCGCTCAGGCCGTTGTGGTCAATCTCGTGCATGAGTTGCAATAACTGACCAATACGACCGGACGGAAAACCCTCGCGCGCAAACCAATTAAGGTAGTTACCCGGTAAGTCCGCCAACAGACACCCATGGTGTTTACCAAAGGGCATACGGGTCTCCACCAGCGCCTGTAAATCAGCGGGCTGCATTACGTTTTAGGCACCTTGATGCGGTGGCCGTTTTCTTTCAACCAAGCCGCAGCGCGCGTAACGTGGTCACCCTGTATTTCAATCACCCCCTCCTTCACCGTACCGCCGCTTCCCAAAACTTGGCGCAACCGTTTACCCAGCGCAGCACAGTCATCGACCGTAACGGCAAGACCAGACACGACCGTCACCAACTTGCCCCGACGGCGTTCCAGCATCACACGCACTTGCCCATCACCGACCAAGGCATCAGATACCTGACATTGACAGTCAGCCACCGCATGCCGGCAGCCTGGGCACGTCTTACCGACATCGGTGCTGTAGACCAGGCCACCGAGGGAGGCCAAGTCTGAGAGACTGTTACGCGACGTGGGCTTTGTGGGCGATTGCGCCATACGCTCATTGCCCCCTTAACCGCGGATGGCTTGCGCCAACTTGGCGATGCCCGCTTCGATCTTGTCCTCATCCGCAGTCGCAAAGCTCAAACGCAAGGTGCGTGGGTCAGGGTCTTGCGCAAAAAATGGGGTGCCGGGTACAAAGGCCACATTGTTATCAATCGCTCGTTTCGCCAGCGCACTTCCATCACTGATCGCACCGTTCGCGCCGGTCAGGGTGGCCCATACAAACAACCCCCCTGCAGGCCTAACAAAACGAATCGCATCGCCGACCTCGCGCTCCAGCGCATCACACATGCACCGCGCCCGCGCGGCGTAAACGGCGCGCACTTTGGCCAGTTCGGCAGGTAGGCGGCCGCTTTGCAGGTAGGCCGCTGCCGTGGCCTGCGCAAAGGTACTGGTGTGTGCGTCGCTGAATTGTTTGCACATGACGGCCTTACCCAATAAGGCCGCAGGCGCTACCATCCAGCCCACACGCAACCCGGGGCTCAACACCTTACTCAAGCTACCGCAGTGCACCAACCAATCGCGGCTCCCCGGCACATCCGCACTCAAGGCCAACAGGCTAGGCGGCGGTGGGGCATCGAAATACAGATCCCCATACGGGTCATCTTCAATCACCAGCGTGCCGGTTTTTACTGCCAACTCCAAAATGCGTTTGCGTCGCGCCAAACTTAGGGTCGCGCCACTGGGGTTGCCAAACGTCGGAATGAGATACACAAACTTGGGCTTGTGCGTGGCGATCAGTTGCTCTAGGTTGTCGACATCCACGCCCTCGTCGTCGACAGGTGCGCTGATTAGGTCGGCACCATAAAGTCGGAAGCATTGGATGGTGGCTAAAAACGTCGGTCCCTCAACAATCACTTTGTCGCCCGGGTTAATCAGGGTTTTTCCAACCAAGTCCAGCGCTTGCTGACTGCCAGTGGTCACGATCAAATCGGCGTTTTCGATCGCAGCGCCCTTTTGTCCCATGAGTTTGACCAACTCAGTACGAAGCGGCTCTAAGCCTTCGGTCGCCCCGTATTGCAGGGCACCGCCGGGGTTGTCTTGCAACGCTTGGGCGCTGGCCTGCGCAATGCCCTCGATATCGAACAAGCTGGCATCGGGGAAACCGCCCGCGAAACTAATGATGCCCGGCTTGCCCAAGAGCTTGAACAGCTCACGGATGGCCGAGGTTTCCAACTGGGACAGTCTGTCCGCTAACAACGCTTGAATATGGTTTGACATGGTGGCAGAGCTTTGGAACGATGGGTTGACCTAACGAGTCTCTATTGTGCCAATGAACCGGGCTAGTTTTCATATAACCGTAAAACCCGTCGGAAGCGACAAACGCTACACTTCGCCCATGAACAAAGCCAATATCGAACAGTTTTTCAGTATCCTGCAAGCGGCCAACCCGACGCCAACAACCGAGTTGGCCTACACCAATGTCTTTGAGCTTCTGGCCGCCGTGTTGCTGTCTGCACAGGCGACTGATGTGGGCGTGAACAAGGCAACGGCCAGACTATTCCCGCGCGCCAACAACCCGCAAGCCATTCTGAATCTCGGCTTACCAGCACTAGAGGACGCCATTAAGACAATTGGGCTCTTTCGCAGCAAGGCCAGGCACCTCATGCAGACCTGCGAGATTTTGGTGCGCGACTATGACGGGCAAGTCCCACACGACCGCACCGCGCTGGAGTCGCTGCCCGGCGTCGGACGCAAGACAGCCAACGTGGTGTTAAACGTAGCCTTTGGCGAGCCCACCATGGCCGTGGATACGCATCTCTTTCGCCTAGGTAACCGCACGGGCTTGGCGCCGGGGAAAAACCCCTTCGCGGTAGAAATGCAGCTTTTAAAACGCATCCCACCGGCCTACATGGTGGACGCCCACCACTGGCTGATCCTGCACGGTCGCTACATTTGCCAAGCGCGTACTCCACGCTGTTGGGAGTGCGCTGTGAGCCACACCTGCGACTTCAAGCCCAAGACCCCTGCACCGCGTTAAGTCCACGCCGTGACAGGTGCCATCGACAACGGTTAAAGCCGGGGGAGCGCCACCCAGTGGCCATCGATTTGCCTGAGCGTGATGCGATTAGAGAAAATGCGACACAACGCAGCCTGAGTCGCCGGGTCGGCAATTGGCCCGTCATGAACCAAACGCCCCTCGGCAAAAAGCAACAAGGTATCGGCGTACAACGCCATGTTCAGTTCGTGTAGCACCGACACCACCGTGCGTCCCTGCTGCACCAAATTTCGCACAATTTGCAACCACTCTGATTGGTGGGGCGGGTCAAGGTTTAGCAACGGCTCATCCATGAGGATGATGTCCGCATCCACCGCGAGCGCGCGCGCGACCATGACACGCTGACGCTCACCCGATGAGAGTTGCTGAATCGGTCGGGTGCGCCACTGCCATGTATGGGTTTGCATCATCACGCGCTCAATGACCGCCTCATCCTCTGTGGTCAAAGGCGCCGTGGCAGGCCACCAGCGTTGATGCGGCAGCCGACCTAACGCAACGATATCCCACGCACGCAACCCACTCAGGTGCCCATCGACATCGGCGGCGGCGCTGCCCAACCACGCCATTTTTTGCGCTCGCTCCCTTTGTGGCCACGCCGTCAGCGGGCGTCCAGCCAGTGTCACCTCTCCTGAGCAGATATCGCCGGCATCAAGCAGCCCCGCGATGGCCCGTAACAGCGTGGTTTTACCCGCACCGTTAGGCCCCAACACGCTATACCAGCGTCCCTTTTGAAGTTGCAGATCAACCCCTTGCAAGACCACGTGCTGGTCGGATCGCCTTCGCCCAGTCGCCAAGGACACGCACAGATTTGACGCGGTCATGAGCGGCAGTTCGCCGCGTACCCTTACATCTGAGTGCGCGCTCATGCGGGCACCCGGCGCATACGCCACAACAAATAGCTGCCGCCTATCACCGCCGTGAGCAGCCCCACGGGCAACTCAGTGGGTGCAAACAGCGCGCGTGACATCACGTCGGCCGACAGCAACAGCGCACCGCCCATCAGGCTAGACAACACCAGCAAGGCCCCATGCTTGCAAGGCAACCACGCACGCACGGCGTGGGGCGCGGCCAAACCGACGAATGCGATGAGACCGGTGTGGGCAACAGCGGCACCCGTGGCAATCGCCAGCAAGACGATCAGCATGGCGTTCACGCGTGCCAGCGGAATACCTAGACTGCGCGCAGTGGTGGTTCCTAGACTCAATGCGTCCATGGGCTTGGCCAAACTAACCGCACACAACAAGCAAACCACACCGACACACAACATGCGTGAAACCCCGCCCCAACTCAGCAACGCGGTTGACCCCAGCATGAACCCTTGCATATTAAGCAATACCGCTGGATTTAAAAACGCCACGAAAGAGGTCAGCGCGCCCAGCACCACGCCCACCACCACGCCGCCTAAGAGCAAACGCGGCCCTTGTGTGGCACCGCCTGCCAAACCAACGGTCAAAAACACGGCCAAGAGCGCCCCCACAAAAGCAACTCCGGTCAAACCAAAAGCCAGAAACGGTGCGATGTAGGCTTGGGCATCCGGCGTATGCGCCCATGCCGAGAGCACACTCAAGCTCAACGCCACGGCGAGCGCCGCGCCCGAGGAACTGCCTAGCAAGTAAGGATCCGCCAAGGGGTTACGGAAGATGCCCTGTGCAATGGCACCCGCAAGACCCAACAGCGCCCCCGCAGCCCATGCACCCGCCGATCGTGGCGCACGGATTGACCACACAATGTCCGCCAAGATGGGGGGCGCGTCGCCGCCCCACGGCCACTCAAAACGACCGCTGCCAATCAACAGACCAAGTAGCAAAAGCAACGCGCCCACGCCAGCGAGGACCAGCGCCGCGCGCAATGGTCTATGGTGTTGCCCTGTGCCGTTCATATGGGTCACTCTTGCCTAGCTAGCAGGCGTTGCGCGTCGGGTCGTTTGCTGCGGTGGACTGAGCGCTTTTAGACACGTTAGTAGCCACTGCGCACCCTCGTACAGCCGAGGCCCGGGTCGCACCAGCCTATCCGCCTGTGCCTCACTCATGACACACACACGACCCTGCTTCAACGCGGCAAGTTGGGGCCAACCCGGCCGCCTATTCAGCGACTGCGCGCTGGCCTGTGATACCACCAAAACATCGGGCTGCAAGCGCACCACCCACTCGGGATTGACCTTAGGGAAGGGCCCAAATTCATCTGAAATCGCATTACCCAGCCCCAGTGCCGTTAAGGTCTGCCCAACAAACGACGACGGCGCTGCGGCATACAACTCACTGCTCACCTCCACGTAAAGACGCGCGCCCATCCAAACCGAGGGAATGCGCGCGCGCAGTGCAAGCAGACGGTCATGAAGGCCTGTGTAGAGTTGCTCCCCATCGGATCGACCCACGGCCCGCCCCAAAACCGCATACGTGCGACGTAGCTCGGCATAACGCTTGGGCTCTAAAGCAAGCACATTGAGCCCCAGAGCGCGCAAACGCGGAATGGCGCGAGAGGACGGCGCCATTACAACGAGATCCGGCCGCACCGACAAAATCATTTCGAGATTAGGGTCTAGCCCACCCCCCATACGCGGCAACTTTTGAAGCGATGCAGGCCAGTTGGTATAGCGGTCAACACCGACCAATCGATCACACGCACCCAAGTCACACAACACCTCCGCCAGCGAAGGCAAAAGGCTAACGATGCGCTGCGCGGCAACGGGCAAGCTGACGGAAACCCCGTCATCGCCGGTTAACACTGCCACCACCGACGCTGATACCTCTGCGGTTACTGGCTGCGCAGTATGCGGCGGGCTGGCTGCGTTGGCGCTGACAGACAAGCCTGCGACACTGAACAAGAACGCCAGCGTCAGAAGCAACGGCGTCAAAAGCCTGGTCATCGCCGTGTCCCTGAAGGACCCCGCGATGATGCGGGCGCTAAACCATGCCACGCTGTGCGCCCCAAGCGACGATACGGGCGTGTAACTGGGCGACCCCATCCGTCAAGGCCGCCGGCCCTGGTTGAAGAATATCGGCAGACTTGATTTCAAAAATTTGTGCATCTCGCACCGCAGGCACGCTCGCCCAACCCACTCTTGCCGCCACTTTTTCAGGGCGAAATTTCTTACCGCACCAAGATCCAATAACCATATCTGGCTGTCTATCGATCACGGTTTGTGGCGTCGCAATGATGCGGTTTTTACCCAGGCTCTGCGTGGCCAACTCTGGGAAGCAGTCCTCACCACCTGCCACCGCCACCAACTCAGAAACCCACTGAATCCCGCTTATCAGCGGGTCATCCCACTCTTCGAAAAACACCTTGGGTCGGTGCGACCAGTTTTTAGTCACCTCGCGCATGGCATCAAACGCACGGCGACGCTCGTCTATAAATGCAACGGCATCAGGCGCCCGACCCACCATGGCCGCCACTTGATAGAGCATGGAGAATATTTCCTCAATGCTGCGCTGATTGAAGACAGTGACCTGAATGCCTGCGCGTATGAGTTCGGCGGCAATATCGGCTTGCAGGTCGGAAAAACCAAAAACGCAGTCGGGCTTGAGTGCCAAGATCTTGTCAATCTTGGCGCTCAAAAAAGCACTCACCCGCGGCTTCTCATACCGAGCCTGCGGCGGACGCACCGTGTAACCCGATACCCCGACAATGCGCGCCTCTTCCCCGAGCAGGTACAACCACTCCGTGGTTTCTTCGGTCAGGCAGACGATGCGTTGGGGGCCTTGCATGAGAACTAACTCCAAAAACCTATCGGGGTGACCAAACGGCCCCGACATAAATTTGCCGACCGGGTGCCAAGTCGTCCTTCTGGTCTCTATAAACTTTACCTAGCGCATTTTGCACCCGTACTTTCAGCGACCAGTCTTTCACGATTTTCCGCTGAGCGGAAAGGTCTAGCAGTCCGTCTCCTGGCAAGCGATTGGTGTTCGCTGCCTCGTGGTACCTGAAACCACGCGTCCTAAGACTACCGCCAACCCGCCAACGCTCGACCGGCGCTGAAATGCTCAAACTAGCAGAACGATGCGCTCTTAGGTTCAGCCGCTTATTTGTCGTGTCGTCCCTGGCATCCATAAAATCTAGACTGCCACTCAATCGAATTTTTGCTATGGTTTTGCTCGCAGAAAACGTCACACCTTCGACGCTCGCCTTATCAATATTTACGTGATTGAAACTGCTGTCGTTGCCGAATTTATCGACGTACTTACTCGCGTAAGCCGTCACTCTTGCCTCGTTGCTTCCCTCTCGGTAGGTCAAACTAACTTCGTTCGTCCTGCTGGACTCTGCTTTTATGGCTCGATTGCCATATTGGCCATATATTTGCTCAACCGTTGGCGACCTAAATCCTGTACCAGCGCCAAATGACAATTGGAAACGCTGATCCAAGGCAATGCCATAGGCCGCACTCCATGCACGATGCAGACCGTAAATCTCGTCATCGTCAAGGCGCAAGTTAACCTGTAATCCTTGCCCATCGCGCAATCGCCCAAAACCGACCGCAATCGCATTCTGACCCTTTCCTGCATACACGGCTGTGTTGTAAACATCAGCAACCGCACGTAGCCGATCGTATTTACGCTCAAGTGCGGCGGTGAATACGCCCGCATCCGCACGGTAGGCGAGGTCATACGAAATGGCGCTTGTCCGCGTAACGTAGGCATCGGGAAGTCCGCCTTCTGTCGCCAAACGACTGTTCGATACTGACAAAGAGCCATCTAGATCGGAGCGCCAAGCGTGAGACCACTGAGCACCCGTGTGTACGTTGCTGTAGTTGCTTCGTAAATTATTCGGGAAACTACTAGACCATTGGTCCACGTACTCATTTGACCCACTCAGCGCATTTACATTTACGCGCAGGTTGTTTTTGTTGTCGATCGGCAAGTCAACACCCAAACTGAGGTTCTGCTCAGAAAATGGCAAGTTCGCCGATACGTTCGCGAGCTCAGGCTTGGAGTCATAACCATCACCAGATGTTGCGTTGGCCGACAGCCGGAATCGCGCACCGCCCTCTGTCGTGTCACCAAGCGTCACTGCCCCAAACTGGTATCCGTCCGAGCCAACACCAAGCTCAGCCACCCGTTGGCTAGGTAGCTCCGGGTCGTACGTGAATATTTGAATTGCACCGGCCATGGCATTGGCACCGTAGACACCGCTAACAGGTCCACGGATAACCTCAATACGCTCCACTGTCGACAGTGGAATTTGCGCAAAACGCGCGCCTGCGCCATTTTTATCTTGATAGTCGACACGGACGCCGTCAATGAAAACAGCGACCATTCTCGGATCAGCGCCGCGCATGTAGACGCCAGCCTGACCGGTACTAACCATTTGGATTCCCGGTAACGTTGCTAAAAAGGTCTCTACCGTCGCGGCGCCGGATGCCACGATGTCCTCTCGACTCACAACGGACACGTCGGCTAATACGTCCTCAACGCGCTGCGGCACCTTGGTCGCCGTGACCACCGTCACCGGCAGCGTCATCTGCGCATGGGATGCCAGGGGAAAACCTATTGCCAGCAATAAAAAAAAATAATCGCGCGCGAAAAATTTCCGCACTTGGGCTAAAAAAAACATATGAGTCACCAACAGAAAAGCCCCCACTACCCTCCCCGGCAGTGTCTGGACGAAACGCGGCGCGTGCGAGCACACGCCGAACTGAGTTGGCCGGT
>ENA-OQVM01002125-OQVM01002125.1-marine-metagenome-genome-assembly--contig:-NODE-2125-length-24071-cov-5.497958_pt1 | contig 24071 bp, 23 predicted proteins | sample MGYA00237776_ERZ505498 | MGnify/ENA primary metagenome ERZ505498 (study PRJEB26159, sample SAMN06265151) | marine metagenome | isolation source: Helgoland LTER site | place: Germany:Helgoland, sampling... | reverse complement strand
TGGCCGGCTTGTAGGCATCAAAAATGTGCTGTTCGGCCATCAGTCAAACGTTTCCAATAAATGCGCGGCCTTTTTGCCCAACTGCACGGCATCAGTCTGCCCACCCGCCCGGCCAGTGCTTGTGCCAAATGCCAAACGGACCCTGTGGTCAGCCCACCGTTTCGGTGCGCTATATCGAAGATCCCGCTTAAAACCCAAAAATATGATGTCCTTAAAGCTAAAATACTCTGGCAGATAGCGCTCAAATTGCCTGTCTGAGGTGCGGACCAGAACAATATCAGCCGGTTTTGCGAGATGTGCCGTCCTAGGTTCCAAGGCAGATATGCGTTTGGTCTGCATCAGTCCGCCCCTAATGCGTCTTGAGAGCAGGCCGCTATTTTATCCGATGTTCCGCCGTGCGTGGTGGGCAAGGCCGAAGAAGCGTCGAGGCCGTAAATGTCAGGATACTCTACAATCTGACCGTTGGCATCCGGGAACCGTCTGAAATACCCGAGTTCGACGGGAATTGGTGGGGCAGGGGCGTCAAACGTCCGCCGACCGTTTGCAAGTTCGTGCACGCGCGCGATGTCTATGTCGAGAACGAACGCCACCAGAGCGTCCCAGCGCTCGACCCGTACGCAGCCGTGTGACAATGCACGGTCGTCTTGCGCGAACAGATGGCGCTGGTTGGTATCATGCAGATAGACCAGCAATCCCGGTTCCAACCTGACGGCGGCCAGGCCCAGCGGATTGTTTTCGCCGGGCGGTCTGACCCTGTCAGTGTATTCCCCACTGGCGATCATGGACGGGGTTGGTCGCCATGTCGGGCGAAAGCGCACGGTGGATACGTAGGTCTGCAGACGCGGGGTTCGGTGCCAAGGCGCGCCTACGATCACGTGGCTGCGCAAGACGGGCACCCCATTCTCGAATGCAATCAGCTCGAACGCGGGGATGTTGACCAGTATCGCCTTGCCTTCTAGCGGGATCCTGTACGGCACACCGGATTGATTAAGTTGGGCGTGAAACCGTGTTGTTTCCGCGTGAACGACCCCGGACAATAGAGACAAAAGAAGGCCTAGAAAAATACGTTTGAGCGCTGGTGTTGAAATATCATGCATCGGTCAATCTCCCTTTAAGTTATGATGCTTCGCTCTTTTGCGGCCTGCTGCGCGCCGTACGACCCTTCTTCAATTTAAAAATATGAGGGGTCCGATCAGCATGATGACACACGTCAGAAAACCGATGACCGGAACGATTTTTGGCACGGTGAATATTCCAACCGGGGCAGGGTCACGCCGCCATTTTATGCGCAAAAGCGATAGATTGATGAGGACAAAAACAGCCAACACGATCTGGGATGTGCGTTCAGCCAAAATGTTGATTGGGAGGAACAGCGCGAATACCAACGTGCATCCGACCACCAGCGCTGTCGCAAGCAGTGGTGTGCGCGTTTGCAGATTAAGCATGGCCAAAACCTTGGGCAGTCGCCCCACATCGGCCATTCCATAGATCACCCGTGAGGCCAGAATGGTCTGGATGATGACCCCATTGAACGTTGCGCCAATCGCGATCAGCGTGATGACCAGAGGCGAGATGCCCGTCAGCCTTTCGAACAGCAGACTGATCGGTGCTGTTGACCTGCCTAACTCATCAAGAGGCAGGGTCAGAACAGCGACAGCGGTGACCAAAAAATACAGAAGTGTGGCGATGCCCAAGGTAATGAAAATGCCCAAGGGCATGTTCCGCGCAGGATTTTCGGTTTCCTCAATGATATTGACCATGCCGTCGAACCCGATGAAGGCGAAAAATGCGAGCAGGCTGGTCATCCCGATTGCCACAAACGCAGGGGTGTCTGTGAACGCGGGGAAAACACTTGGCAGTTCCCGAATGATATCCGGGTACTGCCACATCCCCGCGACAACCACGACGACCAGCCCGAGAACTTCAACGACGGTCAGCACCGCTGCGACACTCACCGATTCCAGAATCCCCCACACGGCGAGCAATCCGGCAAAAACTATGATGATGGTAATGGTTGACCAAAGAGGCAGCGGCACAAGCGTCGCGACGTAGCCCGCACACCCCACGGCGATCGCGGATGCTGAAACAATGGCGGCCAAAATCATCAGCGCGCCAGTGACAAGCGTGAGAGATGGTAGGTTGAATCCGGCCTCCACATAAGCCGCTTCTCCGGCACTTTGAGGATACCGACCAGATAATTCGCTGAAACTGCCAGCGCTGAAAAGCATTACGACAGCGGCCAACAGAAAGGAAACAGGAGCATATATACCCGCCTGTGCGGCTGTCGCACCCACAAGAACATAGATGCCTGCACCAATCGTGACACCCAGCCCGTAAAAGACCAGAAGTGGAAGCGAAATGGCGCGCTTAAGTGTCGTGTGCGCGTCTGCATCCGCACTCTGTGCGCCAGAGATGTTATTATGATTGGCCATCGCGCCCCGCACGGTCGGGGACAGGTGGAATTTGCGTACTGTGTTCCAGCGTTGCATTCAGACTGGACAGACCAAATACAAGCAAAGGACATCGCGCGACTTCAAGAACGCGCGCAAGTTCACTCAGGTCTTGCACCGGGCCTTGGGTCATATCCACCAGCACGGCTTGTGCATTTGTGCGTGTCAGTTCCGTTAGGGCGGTGTCGAGTGTTTCAAACTGAACCGTGTCCATCGACTGGGCAGCCTTGAACCGTGTCGCATCCCCCCCGACCGAAAACACGACGCGATCCGCAGACAATTGCTGGGACAACTGAGCTGACGCCTCATTCAACATGTCACTGACGTGGAGATGGGGTTGAAGGACCACGATCTTTCCGGGCACCTTGTTGACTGGACGATACCCGATCACAAGAACATCCCATCCTGTGGCGGCGCGCATCGCGGTACCTACCAATTCGCCCCTGCCTTGGGCAAACACCCAGTCGGTGCCAATCAGTTCTGCCGCGCGCGCAAGCGCGTTCCGAAAGGCTCGTGCGTCCGCCCGCAACAGCGTGCGCGCCTGCTCCGGGCTGGGGGGCATCGTCGTTGTGCCGCCGAGCATGACGATCCGTTGGTTGGGAATTTTGCAGGTCGCAAGTGCCGTCACTTCGTCGACCAAGACACCGCCAAGGTTCGCGCGGAACCGGCTGGGCAATCTCTCGACAATGCGCAACGCTGCGGCGGCATCCACAAAGCAGCCTGCACCGATTAGAATGCGCAGGCCTGAAACTGTGCCCCCTTTCATCGTTCCGCCTCTGGGCTGGTCTGAATCGGTGCCCCAAACTGGCGGCGTGTTTCGGCAAATCCGCGCAGCCGTGCCTCGACGAGCCCATTAAGGCTTTTGGCAGGAAACTTGCCATCGCGCCCACGCCGACCCGCCTTGGTTCCGGTCAGCACCTCTATGCCCTGATCTATCGTCTTGATGGGAATGACCCGGAACGTGCCCGCCTTCGCGGCCTCGACAACATCATTGTGCAGCATCAGATGATCGACATTTGATGCAGGTATCAACACGCCTTGCTGCCCTTTCAATTTGCGGGACATACATGTCTCGAAGAAGCCTTCGATCTTTTCGTTCACACCGCCGATGGCTTGCACGTCGCCGTTCTGATTTACGGACCCCGTGACCGCCAGACCCTGCCGGATCGGGACCTCAGAGAGGGCAGACAACAAGGCATAAAGTTCAGCAGACGATGCGCTGTCTCCGTCAATGCCACCGTAGCTCTGCTCGAACACAAGGCTCGCGTGCAATGACATCGGAACGTCCAGAGCATAGCGAGATGTCAGGTAGCCACCGAGGATAAGAACGCCTTTCGAATGCAGCGGACCACCCAATTCGACTTCGCGTTCAATGTCGATCAGTTTGCCTGTGCCCATCCGCACCCGCGCCGTGATGCGGGAGGGGCGACCAAAATAGTGGGTGCCGATTCCAACAACCGACAGACCGTTTACCTGGCCAACCGCACTGCCTTTGACATCAATCAGGATGGTTTCGCGATCGATCGCCTCCTGCATGCGTTCCTTGATACGAGAGGCGCGGTGTTCTGCTTGCTGGACAGCCTCTTTGATATCGTTGTCTGAAATAAGATCGCGTTTTTGCTGAGCTGCGTAAAAATCCGCCTCGCGCATGACGTCGGTCAATGCGCCCAGTTCAATTGTGAGCTTCTTGGCATCCGCAGCGCGCCTGACAGCGAAATCGAGAACAGCGGCCACCGCAGCGGCGGTCAGCGGGCGTAGATTTTCCCGCGTTGCATATCCAGCGACGATCCTTGCAAGGGCGCGCGTGTTCCTCGCATTGCGTGGCAAGTCATCTTCGAAATCGGCTTCGATCTTGAATAACTGGCCAAATTCGGGATCCAGCATGAGCAGCAACATATGAAGGTGGCGGTCACCAACCAGAACCACGCGAACATCCAGAGGAATTGGCTCAGGTTCAAGCGTGATGGTCGAGGCCAGGCCAAGCCTGTCTGCCAACGAAGTGATCGAGATCGATTGGCTTTGCAGACACCTTTTAAGGGCCTCCCATGCATAAGGTTCAGACAGGAGGCGATGCGCGTCAAGCACCAGATACCCGCCATTCGCCCGGTGCAGCGCCCCCGGCTTGATCAAGGTAAAGTTGGTCGCCAGCGTGCCCATCTCGGAAATATGTTCAATCCGGCCAGTCAAATTGTTTAGCGACGGCAGATCCTCTTTGACGACGGGTGCAGAGCGTCGACTTTCGCCATTGGACACCATGACATTCACGGCATATCGATCAAAAATAGGATCTTGATGATGTTTGCGCGTAACTTCCGGAAACGGTCCGTTATTGGTCCCCTCATTGGTTGCCAAAAACAGCTCTGCGTTCGTGATCATATCCGTGCGGACCTGATCCAGATAGGCGCTGATACTGGCATTGTCCGAGAATTCGCTCTGGACCTCCTGCACCCTTAGGGACACAGCACGTTCCGCCATGTCTGCGTGCAAGGCTTCTACCTTTTGCCTGTGTTTTTTCTCAAGCTGCGGACCTTGTTTCAGAATATGTGCCAGCTGTTCTTGCAGTGCCTCGATCTTTGCATCGATTTCGGCCCGTTCTTTGGGTGGCAATGCTTCGTAGACGTCCGGTTTGATAGGCTTGTTGTCGACAATAGCAGACAGCATGAATCCCATCGGTGTGCGCAACAGCGCCACGTTTTCTTGCTGCGCCCGCTCGGCAAACTCGGCAATTGGCTCTTCGTGTTTTTGGCCGAACTCTTCTTCGATCGCGCGGCGCTGCGTTTGGTATTCCTCTGCCTCAAACATGGTAGGGATTTCGATGGCAAGATCGTCGACCAAAAGCTGCATCGCTGACTTCAGCAGTGCGGCCTTTCCCGGCAACATCTTGATTACAGAAGGTTTGTGCGGAGCATCAAAATTGTTGACGTAAACCCAGTCGCAAGGCACCGGGCGTTTGGCCGCCGCTTTTGTCAGCAACTGGGCAACAGCCGTGTGTCGTCCGGTGCCCTCATGCCCCAAAACGTATAGGTTGAAATCCTTGTGGTCGATGTCAGCGGACAGTTTGATTGCGCCGATGGCGCGGTCTTGACCGATGAAACCGAATGCTGGTTTTAGCGCCTTGGTTGTTTCAAAGCCCAGTGAACTCGGGTCGCATTCCGCGCGCAACTGCGTATGGGGCAAGCCATCCGGAAGGCTGGAGATATCAAAGGTTTTACGCACCATGTCGGATGCCTTCAGACCGACCGGACCAGCGGGCTGGAAGGTCAAAGGTCGACGATGCTGTTAAGACTGCATTCCGGATCGACCAGAGCCGCCACGATCCGGAATTCAAACAGAGCAGAGATGAGGAGAGGATCAGAAACAGACCCATGTTCGAAACGTATTGCATGATAAGGCTCCGATTGTGTTGCCACAGCCAGTTTCACAGGTTTGGGTCCTGTCTGGATTGATGCGCGTCAATCCAGATGCCGGTGGTTGGTCAAAACGGCGTATGCTTTCGCGTAAACCGCGCTCACAATCGCGATCGGTCCACCAGTTTTACACCGTCAGAAATTGCATTGCTGGGATGGGTTACCACCATTTCGGCCTGCTTCAGCCCGCTTCGCACTTCGACCATCCGGTTGTTGCGTCTGCCCAGCGTCACAGCGCGGCTTTGCGCGATACCTTCGAAGGCGACAAAGACGGCCAAACCGTCTTCTGTCCTGAAAACCGCACTGAGTGGGATTTGCAAAACGTCGTCGGCACGCCATTCCACAATCCTGAGAAAGACAGAGAATCCATCCCCCAGACTGGCGCGGGCTGCGGTCGGACTGACCAGATTGAAAAAGGCATCAACACGCTGCTCTTCGATACCAAGAGCTGACACCTTCGTGCGGGCCTTGGGATTTATTCTGTCCAGTCTCGCCTCGAGGATCTCACCACCACCCCAGCGTTCCACATAGGCCAGCGCACCGGGTTTGAGCCGCACCGCATCATTCGACAGAATGTCTGCCACCAGTTCAAGCTGGTCCGGATCCCCTATGCTGACCAATGGGGTTCCGATGCTGACGGGGCGCTCGCTGATTGCAGCAACAGACAACACAACGCCGTCCGCTGGCGAGGTCAACTGAACACAGCAAGCGTCAAGCGATGAAGCCGCAGCATCGGGTGACAACAGGCTTGCCCGCGCCCGTTCAATTGTGCTTTGCGCCATTTCGATCCGTGCCTGAGCGGCCTCCATCGCTGCATTTGCAACGGCCAATTTTTGGCTGTCATCCTCCAGCCTTGTGATGGAGGTAACACCGCGGGTCACCAACGCCTGTGTCCGCTCAAATTGCGATTGGGCAAAGTGCTGTATCTCTTGGGCCCGTTTTAAATCGGCCTCGGCGACATGATGCGCGGCCAGCGCCTCTTGCAAAGCGGCCTCGGCCTGAAGCTGCGCGCGGGCGTCCAGCAGCCCCGACGTTGCAGAGCGCACAATTGCAACGATTGTTTCGCCGGCTTTCACCACGTCGCCTTCGGACACGGGCGAGCGCAGAGCGGTCCCTTCGATGGGGGAGGCGATTTCAAACAAGTCGCGCACCTTCGTTTCGCCATCTGCGTTGACGGTGACCTCTAGCGCGCCCCGCGTGACCTCGGCCAGATCGACAGCAACCGGGTCCGCGCGAAAACTGACATAGGACAGCCCCGCGACAATCGAAACACCGATGCCGATCAGTACAAGTGTGCGCGTTGAATGGGCCATTATTCTACTCCCTTGTTTTCATCACCGAAACCAGATCAAGCCGATCTAGTCGGCGGCGCACAATCATGACGGACACCCATGCGGCCGTGAGCACAACGAGGCTGGCAAGCGTGAACGTCGCCGGTTTTAGAACCAGCGGAATTGCATAAAGATCGCTGGTAAAGCTGCTGGTCATCAAATGGGCAATTCCCGCTCCGATGAGCCAACCAAAGGGCTGAGCAATCAGCGCAATCAGCATTATCTCACCGACAAGAATGTAAGACACTTCGCCCCGTCCGAACCCTAGGATGCGCAGGCTGGCCAATTCACGCGCCCGTTCAGATAACTGTATGCGGGCGGCATTATACGTGACGCCGATCGTGATCAGGACGGCAACCACGATGTATATCGTGTTCATGACGACGATATTCTGTTCGATCGTATCCTGAAAGGACTGGCGGTTTTCGTTCATTTCAACGATGCCGGATATGCGCGGAGTATTCTTGATGGCGGCGTGCAACGCTTCGGATTGGCGCTCATCGAGCGTCAAATTGACCGTTGAAAGACGCGGGGCCTGTCGGAATAGCGCATTCATGTAGGCAAAGTCCATGTAAGCACCGAGCCCAAAATGCAGCTCGACCAAGTCAGTTACCATGATGTGAAAGGTCTCGCGCCTGCCGCTCAGAAATTCGACATCAATGCTGTCGCCGCGCGACACATCAAGATGGCTGGCCAAACGTTCCGACAGGACAATCCCGCCCGGAGGCACGTCCAGCACGTTCCCGGCGGTATCCAGTACGCGGCTTAGGTCATTGCCGGGACTGCGCGATTCAACCGCTACACGCTTGGACAGGTGGCGGTGATGGAGTACCGCTGGATGGAACTGCTGACCTTCAGCCTGCAAAACGCCAGGCAAATGTCGTGCGTCTTCCAAGGCGCTTTCGGGCACGTCCTCTGCGAACAGCAACATCGCGTCCTGCCGATTGGTTTGATAAAAGGCCAGATCGACGATTTCATCCAGAGCATCGTTGATAAACGTAGCCGAAATAATGGACGCGACCGCCAACGAAAGACCCAGCGACGTCAGAAAGCTGCGCAGCGGCCAGCGCAGTATAGAACGCAGGATCATGACGGTGGCTTGCGCCAGCCGCATGCGCGACATCGCCACGTCAATGACAGAGCGTTTGAAACGTGGCGGGGCGGGCGGCTGCATCGCAATCGCAGGTGCCAGCATTGCGGCTTTCAAAGCAGCTTGCGCCGCGCCCAAACTGGTGGTCAGCAACCCCGCCAGCCCGGACACTGCATAAACCCAATAAGATACGCGGAAGATCACGAAAGGAAAGTCGAAGAACCTTGCATATTGCGCGGCCGTTGTCCGCGCCAACACTGTTCCTGCCACCCAGCCCACCAATACGCCGACCACGGCAATCAGCGCGGCGAGCATCAGATAATGCAGACAGACTTCAGTGTTTGAGTACCCGATTGCTTTCAAAAGCCCTATTTCACTGCGCTCCAATGCTATGATGCGGCTCATCACCATGCTGACAAGAAACCCCGAAATGCCAAAGAATATCGGCGGTAAAATCGCCGCCATCCCTCTGAGTTGGCTAATTTCAGCGTCCAGAAACGCATCTGACTGCTGCGTGGCGCGGTCATAGGCCCCCAGCCCCCCGAAAGGTTCCAACACTGTATCAAGCGCATCGATCACCGGTTCCGTAGCCATCCCTGCGGCCAGCGCAAGAGAGACGTCATTGAACGCACCGGTCATATCAAAGGCAGCTGCCGTCGCGCGTTCGGACATCCAGATGATGCCAAAGGCCGCATCGTCCGGCATTAACGCCCCGGGCCCTATCGTATAGACAAACTCGGGCGACAGCGCGGTGCCAACGATCAGCAGGCTGCGTTTCTGTCCCCTGAGGTTGGCGCTGAAACTGTCGCCAGGGCTCAGGTTGTTCGCTTCGGCGAACGGCGCATTCACGACAACTTCTTGAGCGCTGATGGGGTCCGGAAACCTGCCCTGCACCAAAAGGGGCACATTCAGGACCGGGTCGGCGGTCTCGGGATACGAGAGAATCTTGCCCACCGCTGATTTGGTGCGCCCGGGGATGTCCAGAATGGCATCACCGGTCACACGCGGCTCAACGCTGACCACGCCATCGATGCGCGCGATCTCGGCCAGCAATGACAATGGCGCGCGCGTCGCATGCGCAAAGACATCTGCAAAGCGGTTGCGCTCGTAATAGGCGGCACGCGTTTCCGACAGCGCCTTGTACATCCCAACCGAAGTCAACAAGATCGCAACACCGCAGGCCAGCACCAAAGCAATCGCCACGGCTTGCATCCAAAGCCGTTTGAAATCCCGCAACAGTTTGATGTCAATCGCATGCATGCCGTTCACCACGCGATCTCGGACGGGGCGATGCGGCTTTCGTTGATCCGCGTCTCGCTGATTTTGCCGTCCTGAAAAAAGATCACCCGATGCGCCATGCGCTGAATTTCCGCGTTGTGGGTGATGACCACCGTGGTAGTCCGAAACCGGTCGTTGATGTCGCGCAGAACCTCCAGCACCTGCACACCTGTGGTGCTGTCCAATGCGCCCGTGGGTTCATCGCAGAGCAGGATTTGCGGCCGCTTGGCGATGGCGCGTGCAATGGCCACCCGTTGCTGCTCGCCGCCTGATAACTCGGAGGGAAAATGATCCATGCGATGGGCCAGCCCGACAAGCTGCAAGGCTTCTTCTGCGGGCATGGGATCAGGCACCACATCTGTCACCAGCTGGACATTCTCGCGTGCAGTCAGGCTTGGCACCAGATTGTAGAACTGGAACACAAAGCCAACGTGGTCACGGCGGTATTGGGTGAGGCCACGGTCCGGCATATTCGTGAGTTCGATGTCACTAAACCAGACGCGTCCGTCTGTGACATGGTCCAGCCCGCCCAAAATGTTTAGAAGCGTTGATTTGCCGCTGCCAGACGGACCAAGCAAGACGGCCAGCTCGCCTTTGTACAACTCCAGATCCACGCCATCCAATGCGTACACTTTCACCGTGCCGGTATCATAAACCTTGGTAACGCCTTGCGTTCTGAAAACGATTTCCGGCACGCCTATCTCCTCGTCCGGTCCTGAATACCGGGACAGCTTGCCGTCACAATGATCTATCTCAATGTCTTGGCCGAACATCTGGGTTTTTGGCGGATTCAGACCGCCCAACCATTCGGCTTGCCGCGCGATCCAAAGCGTCCTTGGTTAGGGTCGGATTTTCCGCACTTTGATCAGACAGACGGGCTGGACGCGTCTGGTTGCATCATCAGTACTGCCCGGACTGTGTCAGGCGGGCATTCCCTAAATTTATTATCAGTGAATTGGCTTGGTCAAACAGGGAATTGATACCGGGCCTGATCTTGCAGCATGGTGACTGAGCCGCCCGAAGGTATTGAAGCCGACGTTCGAGCGAAGCGCAGCGAATGACTGGAGCGAGCCGATTTTGTTGAAAAAGTCATTGATTTCGGCGCGCCTGTTTGAGCTATCGCCCTGATTTCGTTTGGATGTCGACGGCGTAACCATCGGTTCAACCTGCGGCGGGCAGTATTGGCTTGAGCTTTGCGAGTTTCCGGAGGTTCTGGGCGATAGCTGCGAGAGTAAATTCGTCTTGAACGCCGCATGGCCCCCGTAATCGGAGCCGTCCCAGGCCGAGGATGCGTTTGAGGTGGGCAAAGAGCATCTCGACCTTTTTTCGTCGCGCCTGAGCCTTGGGGTTGAAGTCTGAGGTGGTGCATTGGCGAGCAAAGTCTCTGACAATCTCATATTTATCGCGATGGACGGAACGCGTTTCAGCGTTGGGGCAGCACTTTGCCTTCAGCTCGCATCCTGTGCAGTCTGATTTCAGTGCCCGATAGTTTCTGGATTTCCAAACTGGCGCATTCCGTTTTGGATCAGAATAGGTCCGCCATGTATGCCGCATCTCTTTGCCGCCCGGGCAGATGTACCGGTCGTTCTCATCATCCCATGTGAAGTCGGAGCGCGAGAAGATTCCGTCGGTCCGTTCCCCCTTGTCGAAGACCGGGATGAAGGGAACGATTTGGCGCTTTAATGCCAGCCAGACCAGAGTGTCGGAAGACCCGTAGGCCGTATCCGCAGCAATCCAATCAGGCTTCACGCCAAAGCGCTCTTCGGTCCGGTCGAGCATCTTGCGCATCGCGCCGACCTCAGCGGTCTTGTTCGACCGGCTGGCGTCGACCGCGAAGCCCTGACCGCCAACCAAGCCTTCCTTCATGCAACGAGCAACCGTTGTCTCGAACACATGGCGCAGCAGATCGCTTTCGCGGAAGCGACCATTACGGTTCTTGAAAAAGCTCGAGTGATCCGGGATGCGGTCCGTCAGATCGAGGCGGCAAAACCAGCGATACGCGACGTTCAAATGCACCTCCTCGCAAAGCCGCCGCTCAGATCGAATGCCGAAGCAATATCCGATCAAAAGCATCCGGATCAGAAGTTCTGGGTCAATGGAGGGGCGACCCGTATGACTGTAGAAATCCGCCAGATGAACGCGGACGCTGGTCAGATCAACAAACCGATCAATCGACCGCACCAAATGATTATGGGGTACGTGATCCTCTAGCGAGAACTCGTAGAACAAAGCTGCCTGCGCCTCTTGCCTTGGTCCCATCATCCCCAATCCTCCCGCTCATTGAGAGAATTGAATCAGCAGATCGGTCATCAATCAAGCAGGAGTTTTTCAACAAAATCGGTTCAAAGTGAAGGATGCTGCATTGCAGCCAATGTCCGCAATGCAGAAAACGGAAATGGTGCGGCGAGATCGCGATGTTCCAGCATGAGGTGCAGAAGAGAGCGTGCCTTGGTAGTAGATGCAAGATTGGTATCGCCTATTGAGACTGACGGGAGGTCATCATCAGGTCAAACAGCAGTGGCATCTTTTGCGTAGCAAGGACGTCGCATTCTTTGACGTGTCGAAAAAAAATGCTCGGGTGTCTTGTCACTGATCTGTTTGTGGTTATTTTCTGAACGAAATAGGTGAAGGTTTGGAGCGGATGCTTAGACCAAGGAAACCTGTCGGATCAACAAGGACTTATACGAGATGTTTCTTCATGTTTCTTCCAGTTGATAACGCTCAATACGACGACGATCTGCCGAAAAACTGCACCTTTGCACCGAGCGATTGGCGCATCTTGTCAGGTTTTTGGCATCCGGTAGCCTTTGTACATGATGTCAATGACGCCCCCGTGTCAGCGCGGCTTTTGGACGTCGATCTGGTCATCTGGAAGACGGAGGACGGCGTATCTGTCGCACGCGATCTGTGCCCGCATCGCGGAACGCGGTTAAGCGCGGGACGGGTCGATGATGGTCAGCTGATTTGCCCCATGCACGGGCTGCATTTTAATGCTTCGGGACAGTGTACCAAAATCCCCTCTAACCCTGACCAGAACGCGCGAGTGTCGCCGCGCCTCCGCCTCCAATCATTGCTGGTCCAAGAACGCTACGGGATCGTCTGGACCTGTCTTGCTGCGACCCCAACCTGGCCGCTGCCAGAATGGCCAGGGATCGGCGATGCCTCCCTCAAAAAGGTATTCGTGCCCTCGGGCACATGGGCTGCCGCCGCCAGCCGCCATGTAGAAAACTTCAATGACGTGGCGCATTTTCCATGGGTCCATGTCGACACGTTCGGTGGCGATGAAAACGACCGAATCCCGCCCTATGACGTGCATGAGACGGATCACGGTTTGACGTTTGATCTGGGCTATGACGAAGGTTTTAACCGTTTTCCTGACGATGTTCCCGGCGACACCCGCCATGTGGTTTATACCTATGAGCTAACGTTTCCGTTTTCGACTATCATCATCATCCGGCCCAATGACAGCTGGTATGTCCAATATTTCGCGGACACCGTTTGTCCCGTCTCCGCCCACGAGACGCGGATCTTTCAGGTGGCGACGGATACGACAGGCGCACCGGACGAGAACTTCTTGATCAAGGAAAGTTTGATGATCAACAATGAGGACAGGCCTTTGGTGGAAAACCAGCACCCCGAAGACCTGCCGCTGGGGATCATGGACGAGGTCCATATTCCAGCAGACCGTATGTCGGTAGCATATCGGCGGGCTCTGGTGGAGAAATTCGGCCTCGGCGCGCCGCTGAGCAGTTAGGATAAGGTTATGGATCAGACTGACGACCTGAAACATCTACGCCGCGCGATTGCGCTGGCGGATGAAGCCGTGACAGAAGGGAACCACCCTTTTGGGGCGGTGTTGGTTTCGGCGCAGGGTGACGTTTTGCTAGAGGGCAAGAACAGTCATTCCGTTGATCGCGGACCTGGACATGCAGAGACCAATCTGGCCCGCGAGGCGGCTCGCGCGTTCGATATAAAGACCTTACGTGGGGCCACGTTGTACACCTCGGTCGAGCCCTGTTCGATGTGTTCAGGCACGATATATTGGGCCGAAATTGGCTGCGTCGTGTTTGGCATGACGGAGCACCGGTTGGGTCAACTGACAGGCGATGATCCTGAAAACCCGACGCAGGATTTGGACTGTCGCACGATCTTTGCATCCGGCCGTCGTGCGGTAGAGGTCAGAGGACCGTTTCCCGCCCTTGAGGACCAGATCCAGGTGCAGCACGTGGCGTTTTGGGGCAAGGATGGATCGTCGTGACCACGGTGGAAATCCTGCTAAGCGGGGTTTTTAACCCAGATAGCTTTACCTATTGGATATGCCATCGCGCGCGATTGTTGGATTTGGCCGGATCGGTGAACGCAAAGGGCAGTACGGAAATGTGCATCCTTGTGCAGGGCCCGCAACCGCTAATTGATGCCATGGAAATGGCCTGCAGCCTGGGCCCGATGGACGCAAATGTCGAGAGAATCGAAGTGCGTTTAACCGCCCTCAACCTTCGATTGAATGACTTCAAAATACTTTAGTTAATTGTAAAAATCGCCTATTTATTGACCATCCGAGCGGATTTTGAGCAGAATATCTGGGGACAAGTCGGTTTCTCGCGCCGCTTCTCTTTTCTTCAGTTCAAAAGTCGGCAGCACATGGAGAGTGGGGAAAGAGACGAATATGTTAACGGCACCGGTTGGTTTATTGCGCGACCTCGACCCGAAGCGAGTTATGCGGGCGCAGGTGGGCGGTCAGGACCTTGTGATCTGGCGCGCCAGCAACGGCGACATTTCCGCGTGGGACAACCGCTGCCCACATCGTGGCATGGCGCTGAGCCACGGGTTCGTGCGCGGCAACGAGCTGGCATGTCTCTATCATGGCTGGCACTATGGCAGCTCAGGCGTGTGCCGTTATATCCCAGCCCACCCCGAACTAGAACCACCCGCCACGATCACGACAACGGTATTTTCTGTGCTCATAGCGGACGGGGTGATCTGGGTGAATACCGAGGGTGCGGCAACGCCTGCGCCGGTTCCGATTGCCAGCCAGCCTTTGCGCAGTTTCCATGTTGAAATCCAATCCGAGGGACTCGCGCGTGCTTGCCTTACGGTGGCGTTTGAAGGTGTCGCGCCAGAGCAAATTGCGCCTGGGCTTTACCAGTTGGGTGCGCGACAGGTCTTGCTGCTGGAAAACCCATTGGACGGAGGGCGGATCCAGATCACAGCGCTCACTGATGCGGACGCTAAACCTGTAGACTGCGCTGCCCTTTCGCGTTGGTGCGACGCCGTGCGGCGCGCAGCCCAGACCAAGAGGGTGGCGGCATGAGCCGCGCGTACGCCATGAACGACTGGTACGCAGTGGCCGACGCACAGACTCTGGCCCGCGGAGCACGCCGCACGATGTTGCTTGATCAAGACGTGACCGTGTCCGGCACACCTGATGCGCCGAAGGTGATTGACGACGCCGGCCGCACCTATCCTGCGCAATTCAAATACGGACATGTCTGGACCTGTCTGGGCGATGCCCCGCGCTCTTTGTTTGATATTCCTGAAGCTGCCGAGCAAGGCAGGCGACTGGTGCCGTGCGGCGTTGTCCGCGTGAAATGCTCGCCTTTGCGGGCAGTCGAAAATTTCCTCGATATCGCGCATTTTCCCTTTGTGCATACCGGTATCTTGGGCAGCGAACCGCACACCGAAGTTGCGCCCTATAAGGCCGAAATCCGCGATGAAGTGGACGAAGTTTGGGCGACTAAGATCAGTTTTTACCAACCTCAAGCCGCCAAAAGCGCGCAAGCCGGTGGAGACACCGATTATCAATACCGTGTGGCCGCCCCCACTTCGGCAGTTTTGTATAAAACCTGTCCGCCCAAGCCTGAAGCGATGGATGTGATCGCGATTTTTGTCCAGCCGCGGTCGGAGACTGAATGCGACGTCTGGCCGTGGATGGCGCTTTATGATGACACGTCGGATTTCGCGGGGCTCGTGCAGTTTCAACAGGAAATTTTTCTACAAGACCGTTCGATCTTGGAAAACCAGAGGCCTGTAAAATTACCGCTTGATCCAAAAATGGAAATTCCGACACGGGCGGATTTAACCTCAATCGCCTACCGCCGATGGCTCAAATCCAAAGGCGCATTCTACGGCGCGTTAACCGAGGACGCATGAGCAATTTTACTCTGTATAATTACGTGCTTTCGGGCAATTGCTACAAGATCCGGCTCATGGCGGGCCTGCTTGGCGTGACCTATGATACGGTTGCGGTAGATTTCTATCCCGGCTTGGAGCAGCGCTCAGAACGGATGTTGGCGCTTAATCCCGCAGGCACGTTGCCGGTACTGGTGGCCGGTGATCTGATACTGTCAGAGACTCAGGCAATGCTGGCGTGGCTGGCGACTACACACGATCCCAGTTGCACATGGTATCCGATCAAAGACGCAAGCCTGCATGCGCAGGTTCTGCAATGGCTGGGGTTTTCAGCGCGCTTGACCACGAGCGTCGGGGCGGCGCGGCTCAACACGATGCTGGATTGGCCTGTGGATGTGGAGGTCGTGCGCGCCGCGTCACGCAAAGACCTTGATGAGTTGGAATTGCTTTTGACGGACCGCGTGTTTGCCGGGCAGACGTGGCTTGTCGGTGATGGGCCGACCATCGCGGACATTGCGTGTTTTCCTTATGTGGCCCTCAGCCCTGATGCGGGGTTTGAACACGACGGATATCCCGCCATTCGCAACTGGCTGTACGCTGTGCGCAGCCTACCCGGGTTCGTGACCATGCCTGGCATTCACCCGCTGCACGAATTGCGAGAGGACGGGGCCAATGGCTGATACCCCCCTGTTGCGTCTGCGCGGCGTGACCAAAGCCTATCCGGCGGTGTTGGCAAATGACGCCGTAGATATGGACGTAATGCCGGGCGAAATCCATGCTGTTCTGGGTGAAAACGGGGCCGGCAAATCGACCTTGATGAAGATCATCTATGGCTCTGTGCGCCCCGATGCGGGGACTGTGGAATGGCGTGGTGAACAGGTTGATATCCAGTCGCCGCTGATGGCGCGCGAGCTTGGCATTGGCATGGTGTTCCAGCATTTTTCGTTGTTTGAAACTTTGACGGCAGCAGAAAACATATCTCTCGCTGTGCCCGGGACGATTGCGGACTTGTCGGATCGTATCCGTGCCGCTTCTGCGCAATTCGGGCTGGACGTTGAACCAGACAGCCGCGTGCAAGCGATGACGGTCGGCGAACGTCAACGGATCGAAATCCTGCGCTGCATTTTGCAAGAACCCAAACTGATTATCATGGATGAGCCGACATCCGTGCTGCCGCCCAAAGGCATCGCCAAGCTGTTCGAAACCCTGCGGCGTTTGGCCAGCGAAGGGATCGGGATTATCTTCATTTCCCATAAACTGGATGAAATCAAGGCGCTGTGTGACACGGCCACGGTCATGCGTGGGGGGCGTGTGGTGGGCGTGGTGGATGCCAAGGTCGAAAACGCCCGCAGCCTGACGCGACTGATGATCGGGCGCGAAATCGCCGCCCCGACCCACAGTGATGAGCGGGGCGACGGGCACGCAGTGCTTGAGGTTTCGGGGCTGAATTATACACCACAGAACCCGTTTGCGCCTGCGCTCAAAGATATCTCGCTGACATTGCGCAGCGGACAGATCACTGGAATTGCAGGAGTGTCAGGTAACGGGCAGGACGCGCTGACGCGCGCGCTGGCTGGTGAAATCGTGCACGGTTCGCAGGATGCAGGCGCGATTATGTTGGACGGTAAGGCACTGGGTGCCCTTGGGCCCGACCAGCGCCGTGTCCAGGGGCTGCATTTTGTCCCAGAAGAACGGCTTGGGCGGGGCGCAGTCCCTATTCATACCTTGTCCGAGAATGCAGGTTTGACGACCCATCACGCGGGTCTGGTGAACTGGGGCATGGTCAAGTTGGGCAAGCGCCGCGCGTTGGCACAGGGCACAATTGACTCCATGGACGTGCGCTGCGGCGGTCCCGACGCCACGGCCCAGAGCCTGTCCGGTGGCAACCTGCAAAAATTTATTGTCGGGCGTGAATTGGCGTTGCGGCCCAAGGTGTTGATCGCGTCGCAACCCACTTGGGGCGTTGACGTTGGCGCGGCGGCTGCGATCCGCCAGAAGCTGATCGATTTGCGCAACGAGGGTGCGGCGATCCTGATCGTGTCCGAGGAGATCGAAGAGATCTTTGAGATTTGCGACAATATTCAAGTGATGTTCCGCGGTCAGCTGTCGCCATCCGCGCAGGTCCAAACGACGTCGATAGATGATGTCGGTCTGGCGATGGCGGGCGATTTTGCGGCCTTGGCCGGGCGGGAGGCTGTACATGGCTAGACTTGTCATCGAAGCCCGTCCCGAACGGTCCATCTGGGCCCCTGTTCAAGTCAGTCTGCTGGCGGTCTTGCTGACCTGTCTGGGCGGATCGGTGTTGTTTATGATCTACGGGGTCCCGCCGCTCAAAGGGCTGGATGCAATCTTCATTGACCCGCTGCTCACGCGCTACGGGATCGGGGAAATTCTGCTCAAAATGGCACCATTGCTGTTGATCGCCCAAGGGCTGGCCATCGGGTTTCGGGCGCAAATCTGGAATATTGGGGCCGAGGGGCAGTTGATCGTGGGGGCGATTGCAGCAACGGCGTTGGCGATCCAGTTTAACGGAACCACATCACCACTGCTGCTGCCCGCGATGGTCGTAGCAGGTATGTTTGGCGGAATGGTGTGGGCTGGGATTGCCGCGTTTTTGCGTGCACAGTTCAATGCCAACGAAATACTTGTGACGTTCATGTTGACCAGTGTGGCGCTGCAATTGCTGTATTACCTCATCGCGGGGCCTATGCGTGACCCTTCGGGTTTTAATTTTCCGCAGTCGATACGGTTTGATTCTGCCGCAAAGTTCCCGATCCTGATTGAGGGTACCCGCGCGAATGCGTCTCTCTATATCGGATTGGCGGCCTCCGCGGTTGCAGTGGTTTTCGTTCAACGATCCCTTGTCAGCTACAAAATGTCCGTCGGTGGCATTTCCCCTGCGGCGGCCACCTATGCGGGGTATTCATCAAAGAAAGCGATCTGGCTGGCGCTGCTCATCTCTGGCGGGGCAGCGGGCATGGCGGGCGTGGGCGAGGTCGCGGGGCCGCTTGGAATGCTTCAGCGTAATATCTCGCCCGGTTATGGCTATGCGGGGATTATCGTGGCCGTGCTGGGTGGGTTGCACCCCGTCGGCATCATCTTTGCCGCCGCCTTGATGGCGCTGGTCTATGTGGGCGGCGATTTTGCACTGTTGTCGGTGGGCGTTCCCAATGCGGTCACAGGCATCTTTCAAGGCATGTTGCTGACGTTCTATCTGGCCTGTTCGTTTCTTCTGACATCGCGCATCCGCTGGATCAAACCGGATGCCTTGATACGGGAGGCATCGCCAGACTAATGGAAGTCCTGATATTCATTGTCAGCGGCACCTTGGCCGCCGCTACGGCCCTGATCTTCGCCGCGATGGGAGAGCTTGTCGCCGAGAAATCCGGTGTCCTGAACCTTGGCATCGAAGGGATGATGGCCATAGGGGCTGCGATGGGGTTTGTGGCGTTGACGCTATCGGGCTCCTATACCGTGGGTTTCTTGGCTGCTGCTGTTCTGGGCTGCCTGCTGTCGTTGGTTCATGCGGTTTTGACGCTGGTTTTTCGCGCCGATCAGACGGCATCGGGGCTTGCCATCGGTATCCTTGGCCTTGGTCTGTCGTCTGCAATTGGCAAAAGCTATGAGGGACGCACCGTCGCCGGGTTGCCCGAGCTCGACCTTGGCCCATTGTCGGATATCCCGATCATTGGACAGATGTTTTTTCAGCAAGATATCATGGTGTATCTGTCCTTCGTGCTGGTCTTTGCCACGTGGTACGTTCTGACGCGCACCAAGCTGGGGCTGGTGATCCGGGCAATCGGCGAAAGTCCCGAAAACGCTCATGCGCTGGGGCTGAAAGTCCGCTTGATCCGCGCAGGCTGCGTTGGTTTTGGTGGTGCTATGGCGGGCATCGGGGGGGCCTATATGTCCACCGCTTACACACCGCTTTGGGCCGAAGGGATGATCGCCGGACGCGGCTGGATCGTCGTTGCGTTGACGGTGTTTGGCACATGGATCGTGCCGCGCGTGGCCTTTGGGGCCTATCTGTTCGGGTCGATGTCGTTGTTGGAATTGTCGATCCAAGCCTTTGGGTGGAACATCCCCAGCCAAGCGATGTCCGTCATGCCCTATGTCGTCACAATTATCATGCTTGCGGTGATTTCCCGAAATCTCGCTTTCATCCGTCTCAACAGCCCTGCCAGCCTCGGCGCGGTGTTGAAAATTTAGTGAAACAACCTGTCTGATTACGAAGGATATACAATGAAAAGAAGAAACGTACTTTTAAGCCTTGCGGCGGCCAGCACGCTTGCGCTGCCCGCATTCGCCCAAGATCAGTTGAAGATCGGCTTTGTTTACCCGTCGCCTGTGGCAGATGTGGGCTGGTCTGCCGAACTGAATGCAGGTCGCCTCGCGATCGAAGAGGCCTTTGGCGATCAGGTTGAAACATTCTTCGTTGAAAACGTGCCAGAGGGCCCAGACGCTGCGCGCATCATCAACCAAATGGCTGCACAAGGAGCCGACATGATCATGCTGGGCTCGTTTGGCTATATGAACGACGGGATATCTCTGGCTGAACAGCGTCCGGACCTGACGTTTATCCACGCCTCCGGCTACCTGCTGGCAGATAATTTCAGTAACTTCCAAAGCCGCAACTACGAGACCTCCTACCTTGTGGGTATGGCCGCCGCTGATGTGACCGAAACGAATACGGTGGGCATTGTTGCGGCCTTCGCGATCCCTGAGGTTGTGGGTATGATCAACGGCTTCACGCTTGGCATTCAGGCGGTAAACCCTGATGTGACCGTCAAGGTCGTCTGGTTGAACTCTTGGTTCGATCCGCCCAAGGCACAGGAAAGCGCGCGTGCGTTGATGGCGCAAGACTCGGATGTCATCTATTCGCTCTACCAAGACACGCCATCCGTTGTGACCGTAGCCGAAGAAGAGGGCGTTTGGGTCATCAACACCTCGTCCGACATGAAGGAATACGCGCCCAACTGGTTGCTGGCATCGCAAATCGCTGACTGGTCGAGCTTTTTTGTGAACAGCGCACAAGCTACGATTGACGGCACCTTTGAAGGCGAAGCTTTCTGGGGCGGTTTTGTCGATGACACGGTTGACGTCCTGAGCTGGTCCTCGTCGATTTCGCCCGAGACCATGACGATGATCAAAGAGGCCGAGGCTGCGATGCGTGCGGGTGAATTCCATCCGCTTACGGGTCCGGTTATGGATCAAGACGGGACCGAGCGTTTGGCTAGTGGCGAAGTCATTGACGACGTTGCAATGGCCGGCATCGACTGGCTGGTCACGGGTGTCGAAACCCGTATCCCGCAGTAGGGCTGCCGGACCCTATGCCCCAGTTTCGGGCGGACCTTTTGCAAAGCCCCGAGAGGGGCCGGATCGAGCGCATTTCTGATGCGCTCGTTTCTGTCGACGGCAACGGGATGATCACCTGCGTGGCGCCATATGACGCCACGCAGACACAGGACGATATGATCGACCTGCGCGGACAAGGGGTATTGATCCCCGGATTGGTCGATCTTCACATCCATGCGCCACAGTTCCCACAGCTTGGCACGGCGCTTGATGTCCCGTTAGAAGACTGGCTGTTTCGCTATACTTTCCCGCTTGAGGCCCGCTACGCGGACCTCGGTTTTGCAACCGAGGTTTACGGTGCTCTCGTGGCGCGCCTGCTGGCGGGGGGCACGACGACGGCTGTCTACTTTGCGACCATCCATGGCCCTGCCAGTCTGCGGTTGGCTGAGATTTGTGTTGAGCTTGGCCAGCGCGCCTTGGTCGGGCGGGTGGCGATGGACGACCCCGACGGCTGCCCCGAGTATTACCGCGACTCGGACGCGCAGGCTGCCATCAAAGACACTGCTGATTTCATTGACGCCGTGCGGGCAATCCCTAACAACACACTGGTCGAACCCGCAATCACGCCACGCTTTATCCCCGCCTGTAGCGACGCTGCGCTAAAAGGTCTTGGCAAGCTGGCTGCCGAAACGGGTGCGCCAGTGCAGACCCACTGTTCTGAAAGCGATTGGGAACATCAATTCGTCCTTGACCGCTGCGGCATGTCGGACACCCACGCGTTGGACAGTTTTGGCTTGCTGACCCGCCGCACCGTGCTGGCCCATGCAGGGTTCATAGATGACGATGACATGGATTTGATCCGTGAACGGGGGACGGGTATTGCCCATTGCCCCTTGTCCAACACCTACTTTGCCAATGCGGCGTTCCCGCTGCGCCGCGCTCTGGAGAAATCCGTGCGCGTCGGGCTGGGCACCGATATCTCTGGCGGGCCAAGTGGGTTCTTGCTCGACAATGCCCGCGCCGCAGTCGCCACTTCGCGCATGCTTGAAGCCGGAACCGATCCATCCAAGCAGCAGGAGAAACGCGGAGTAGCAGATAGCCGCGTCGATTTTAGTGATGCGTTCTGGCTTGCGACTTCGGGTGGCGCGGATGTTCTGGACCTGCCCGTTGGGCTACTTGCACCGGAACGTCAGTTCGACGCGGTGCTGGTCGATTTGCCTGATACAGACCTTGTGCCGCTCTCGAATAAGGACCTTTTACAAGCAATCGTTATGCGCGCATCGCCGGCTGACCTCAAGGCGACATGGGTAGCCGGCCGCCGCGTCTCTGGAGAACATCGTTAAAGGGGCGGGCTCACTCCAGCAGATCAAGTTCTTCAACAATTGCGTCAAGCGTATCGGCCCGTTGTTTCACGGCGACCGCATTCTTTCCTACAAATGCTATCGCAAGCAGCCGCAACATTGACACGACGGTCGCATGGGTATTCAGCATGCCATAACTCGCAACGTGGCAAGGCAGAACAGTTTCAGAGAAGCGCTCTGCTTGCGCCTGATAGCGATGATCCGTGATTGTTATAATCCGAAGCCGTGATGTTCGCGCATAGGCTAAAAGCGAGCGCAACAGCTTCGGACGTGTCTCTAACGTGACGAGGACAAGCGCGTCACGCGGGCCCATCATGGCCAAATCGCTTGCCCAGTCTTGCCCTGCACCATCAAGATAATGAACATCATGGCGCAATCGCGAGAACAGAGTTTTCCCAATGCGTGCGACACCATCTTCAGCACCAAATCCCAAAAACCAGACGCGTGGCGCGGTTGACAGGATTTCGGCAACCTCTGGCAGACGATCCGAGCGCAGCTCTTCAAAGGTCCGGGTCAAATTGCGCAGTTCCAAATCAAGATGGTCGACGATTGATCGGCCAAGAATGACTTGGTCCGGTGCTTGCTCTTTTTGGGAATAGGGCTGGGTTCGGTCGCGTTCCTCTCGTGCCTGCAGACGGACTTCTTCAAAATCGACATATCCTAAACTGCGGAAAAAACGGGCAGTTGTCGCTTTGGATACACCCGCCATACTAGCGAGTTCTGTCGCGGTGTGGGTCTCTATAAGACCCTGATTTTCAAACAAAACATTGGCAATTTTCTGCTCGCTGCTGGTTAGGCGCGCGTGCTTTTCATGTATGCGAAGGATGAGTCTTGAAGCCATGAAAAAAGGAATATCCTGTGTCGCTTGCAGATTCAACTTGACCTATGAAACGGAAATTTCACTATTATGAAACAGTGAAACGTAAAGGAATCGCAATGTCTACTTCAAAGGTTGTCCGAGAGCGGATCTGGACAAAACTGCATGATGTTGCAAAGCCGGATACGCGGTTTCATTTGAATTTTGCCGAAGTAATCCCCGATTTCGAAGGATCCGAAAAGGCGACCGACCTCTTGGTCGCCGAAGACGCTTACGCTGAATCCAAATTTGCGTTCATCACACCAGATAATTGCCTAGCTGACTTGCGTCGCCGAATGATCGAAGATGGCAAACCCTTCGTCATGTCCACGTATGGAATCTACCGCGGTTTTGTTTTTCTAGAACCAAAAAATGTTCCGGAAGGTGCAGCTCTTTACGCGTCTTGGCTAGACGGTATGGAGCACTTCGGCACACCGATTACATTGGAAGAAATCGCCAAACGCGGGCGCTTTGATCTAATGGTGACCGGTGCGTCTGCTGTTTCAAAGAATGGCGTTCGGTTCGGCAAAGGTCATGGATTCTTTGATCTGGAGTGGGGAATGTTTACGGACCTTGGCTTGGTCGATGAGACGACACCAGTGATGGCGGTTGTCCATGATGTGCAGCTCGTTGAAGATCAGCTTCAGCCATCCGAAACTGATATTCTGGTCGACAAGATCGCAACCCCCTCTCAGATGTACACAGTTGAACGCCGCGCCAAACGCCCCAACGGGGTGAAATGGCCCCTTCTAGACCCCAAACAAATTGCCGAAACACCACCACTGCAAGAATTGCAACGCATCCAAGGCTTAGCCTGAACCCATCCAACAGGAGACGAATGACATGACTTTGAGATTAAACCGCCGCCACTTTT
>ENA-OQVM01002123-OQVM01002123.1-marine-metagenome-genome-assembly--contig:-NODE-2123-length-24092-cov-7.735124_pt1 | contig 24092 bp, 21 predicted proteins | sample MGYA00237776_ERZ505498 | MGnify/ENA primary metagenome ERZ505498 (study PRJEB26159, sample SAMN06265151) | marine metagenome | isolation source: Helgoland LTER site | place: Germany:Helgoland, sampling... | reverse complement strand
AATTGCAAAAAAGAAGTTTGTTTCCAATGGAAATGAAACAAAAAAATGAAACTCTCTCATACAGGATGCCTTGTTGCCCACCATATTTTGATATCCGCTCAACCTCACATCAAAGAAGTAAAACATTGCGAAAGATGGGTTGTCAGACCTCCTGTGTGCGTTTCCAGTGCGGTTCAATCGCATTTATTCACAACCATCACCAAAACTCTTCAAGAACGACTGTAGGACGCGCTGAGTGGTTCTAACGTCCCAGATCAATGAGAATGACTGCACGATTTCCATTCTGAAGATCACTCAACAGTTTCTGCATTTCTCGTTTGTCTGCCTGTGAATGTGGTGGTTGAAACAGTCTTGCGTCAAATGTCTTTGCATCTTTCAGTTTCGAAGCGATCTCTGGTGTGGTTTTGATCTTCAAACTCATCTTTCAAATTCCTTTTCTATGTGTCCGACAGTGAGAGACAAAGTTTTATAAATAACCATGAACCGCGTCGATCACTGATATTTAGGAATTTTGAAACAAAGGAATTTAGAAATGAAAAATGAAATGTATCTGATTGGTCAGGCAGTGGATGTCTTGGTCCAGTCAGCAACCCACAAGAAAGACTATGGCAGAGAACTGGAAACACTGGATGATGTTGCAACGGTTCTTAATACTCTGGAATGTAATATCGACAGGAAGTCACCAATCACTGGGAATGCATTGAAGGTCGCAAAATATAAATTAAACAAAGAAAATCTACTGAAACACCATGAACCAGACTGGGATGAATTATTTTAAAAAAGTTAGACACCGAGTCTCAGAATTTAAGATAAGTAGGTATGTCTACCCTTGAAGAATTATCTTTAAGTTCAAAAATGAAGTCTTCAACAGAGTGGTTTGTAGACAAGTTTCACGAAGTGAAAGTTGGATACAATGGAAAATATGAGTGTTACGAAGTGACACGAATATTTGACTAATAGAAGACTGATTAAGGTGAATTATGTCTTCTGTTCATCTTTAGGAAATGATTTCTCCAGCAACATTATCAACCATTACTGGACTATCAAAAAACTGAATATTTGGTTTTGAGTATCTATTGGTGATCCATTCTACTCGTTCATCATCAAACCAGTTCTTGGCATTCTCCATAGTATCAAAACAATAGACTCCACCAGAATGATGGTTCTCCATATCAGCAATATAATTCTTCCTGATAAGTCCTTTGGCGTCTCTATAGAGTGGAGCAGTCTCCAGAAACTTTTCTTTGAGAACTGCAGCATCTAATTCAGATGAAATTTGAAACGTCACTACAACAACAATCATGATTACCTCTACAAACTATATTCTTGTTTCATTTCACTCTATGACTTCCAGAACGTTTTGCAATTGATTGAAGGCGAAACTGTAGGACTTTTGAAATTGAATTTCCTAGAAATCTCTGGAATCCTTTCCACCCAATCATTTCTTGAAAGCGGAACCTGATGCAGAAAATCAGTGATCGAATGGTGGACTTATTCTGCAGTCTGAATTCTACAAATTAATTTCTAGATCCGAAGTGAGACAGGGTGGTATTATCGTCAGGACACTCGGCAAGACTTTTGAACCTAAATAGTTGGAAATAGGAGTTTCAAAATGAAGAATTCAACACACTACATCAAAACATCATTCCGTCACGATGATTACCTCAAGGACATTCTGGAAAGGGCAGCAACCCTTACGAAACTGTCTCAAAGTGAACTGATCCGAAATGCGTGTCTTGGACAATACGTTCCCATGTTGCAAACAGCATCTGTTCCGAAGAGGGGATAAGGGTTTCATTCTTTATTGTTTGAATTCTATGTTAGGCATTACCCAACCCATCGAGCAATCAACCCAGATAAACGGTAAATCATCGCATCGGATCATAAATACATGACTAAAAAATCCTATACTTCGACATGGATGGTGTCCTTGTGGATTACCCATCCGGACTTGCACAAATCTCTCCAGAAACACGATCAAAGATTTGATGAGTGAATATAAGTTGTCGAAAGCATTGGTATATAGTTTGATGAGTGATGTAGAATAACAAGGTGTTAAGGACTGGTGGAAATGACAATTTCAGTAATTGCAAAGAGTCAGGATACATTTGAGGTTGTCGTTAGCACTCAATCCACCACCACTCATCTAGTTACAGTTTCAGATGCGATCCACACCCAATTGACCAATGGAAATATTTCTAAAGAAACCCTATTGGAAAAGTCATTTGAATTCCTTCTTGAAAGGGAACCAAACACCACAATTCTGTCACAGTTTAAGATTGAGGTAATCTCTCAGTATTTCCCTGATTATGTGGGTGCAGCGGGGAAGTGGTAAAATAGTTGAAGGCGGCAACCAAAGAACAGTGTAAGTTATCATAGCGAACTTTGCCTGGTAGAGGTTAAAGAATGGAGACAACGGTTCGAATTCTAGTAGTACTTCTGATCGCGCTGACTGCAATTGGTGTAATTATTTTTGTTGGAAGGTATCTTAAAGTAAAAGCGACGTACTGGTTTAGCGTTACCAGTTCCTTGTCAATTTCTAGTGTGCTCTTCTGGATTATTAACCAAATAATCACACCAGATTTGAGTGATATATTTTTCCTGATTTATGGTTTGGTAATGGGGGTAATCAGTATAATTTTACTTGTGAAACATAATTCTCACCTACTTACTAGAAAAAAATAAAAGTTATACTGCTAGACTGAGTAACTTGTTGCCCACCATATTTTGATTTTTGCCCGACCTCACATCAAAGAAGTAAAACATTGCGAAAGATGGGTTGTCAGAACCGCTGAGAGAGTGACGCATGCAGTCCAAACAGATTTGTTAATACACACACCACAAACCCTACTGCCCCCCTGAGACAGTCGCTCAGACACCTATCAGTCTCCTGCAAAGGTATTGAGGTTCTGTCTCTCTTCTTCAGTCAGTTCCATGTATTTGAGATAAAATCTTTCCAGTTGATTGACTGATGTCCCTGCATTCTTTGCCAACAGGAAAATGTTAACTTTCCCCTTACTCTTCTCCAACCTGATCCGAATTGCATAGTGCCGCAGAGAATACATCGTTCTCGCATTGCCATCCTTGTCGTATTTCAGATTTTCGACTTTCAGAAGGTGATTGAAAATCCTCTGCGTCGTTCGATTTGCAAACTCCCTATTCTTGATTTTTGGAAAGAATAAGAAATCCCTTTTGGAATTATAATCAGGATTGCACTGCCTCAACTTCTCATAAATCTCAGAACCAGAAGGAGTAGAATTGGATTTTCTTGGACCTGTCTTTCCAACCACATCCAGTGTGATTGTGCCGTCATTATTCGCAGAAATATCTTGGTGTTTTAAAGAGAACGCCTCTGTCGTCACTGGACGCACAAACGAATGCACAATCAACAGAATGAAATAGTAGAACTCATCTGTCACCAAGTGCCCACGCACAACAACCTTGTCCGAGATTGCCTTACGGATGCCGGACAGGAGAATTTTGTATTCGTCCTCTGTGAAAGTGACTCTGGGATTATCCTTGATTGAAAACTTTGGAATGATGGGGATCTTACTAATCGCGTCATCCTCAGATGCAATTTTCAAAACCTTATTCAGAACAACACCGTGTTTGTTCTTAGTAGTCGCCACCAGTGGTTCATCTCTATTTTCATCCAACACTTCAAAATATTCACGAATGAGTTGGGTGTTAATCTCAGAGACCGCTGTTTTACCAAAGAACGCCAGAAGTCCGTCATTCTCTCTCTCAAGTATTTTCAGATCGTCTTTGACATAACGGATACTCCGCTCCCCTGCCCTTACCATTCCAGTTTGTTTTTTGATAAGTTTGTCTGCAAATATCTTGAATGAATTCGGTGCATCTATCTTTGTGTATTTTACAGGTTTGGTCATGAAATCCTGATAGATTTCATACGCAACTTTCTTTGCATCAACTCGAGAAGTTTCCTCAGTTGAACGACTAATTCTTTTTTTCGTTTTTGGAATGAGTATTCGGACATACCAGTATTTTGATTGCCCTGTTTTATACAGGTAAAGTCCTGTTTGGAGTTTCAAATTCTCTTTGATTTGATTCCTAGATCCCATACCTCATACTAACACAGATGTGTGACACTGTGTGACACTTTTTTCTGAGGATAAGGTGAACGCACAGTCATACCTTAACACGTTGTTTTTATTATATATTTAAGAGATATTTGGTAGCGGAGGAGGGACTTGAACCCCCGACACGCGGATTATGATAATATGTGTTTTTATTTTTAGATTTAAAAACAATATATTAAAGTGCTAAATATACGGCGCGCTACATAGTGCGCTATGTGTCAATCCGTAGTTCTTGAAGCACTGTGTTCAACGCTGTGTATGCAACATATGTTCAAAACACACCCCTCTTAAGGTTATGTTTACAGTATGAAATCTATCCTTACCACAGAATGAATTGTTGAAGCCGCCTACGAGGACTGAAACAAACCCTAACAAACCAGATCGAACGTCGCCGATCGCGGCACGGGCCCCTGCGGTTTTATAGTGCTTGTAGGGTGTAAGGAACTTAACAACTGGTGCGCAGTCTGGCAAATCTACCTATCAGCTTTTATCATCTACTTTATTATTAATAACAGGAAAGGCAGTTTGTAATTGGATGAGCTTACTTCAATTTTTGATAAAGTTCAGTCATTCCGAATGCTTGCGGACCAAATTGCCGCAGCGCGGCTTCTGATCGCATGATCGGCGGCACTCCCACTGCTAGCACCTTAACACGCTGCCCATAGCGCAACGTCTCGTTGGTAATCGGCACCGCTGTCTCTGCATCCAGAATTGAGATGATGTCAGGAACAATCGCCAACACTTCTTTATCGACACGGGCAATAAGATTTTCGTTTTGGAATTCAATGATGCAACGACCATTTGGATTATCGATTGAAACACTGCCCAAGGTAAAACCCTCACTGGTGCGTCGGTCTACGTCAGTGACTTTACCATCAAAAATAACCCGCGCGACTGCATAGCTTGTCGTTGCCAGAAAGGTGCACAATTCATCGAAAGGGTCTTGTTTCCGAGAGCGTGAATTGCAGATAATTTCTCCTATCCTTCGTGCGAGTGTCAGTGTGTGTTTAACGGCACTTCGCTTTACCTCTGCCCCGTCCATCGGGTAATTGGCAAAATAGGCGGTCCCCCCGAAGCGGATGGTGATCCCTCTGGCGATCCATTCCATTCGGTGGTTATCATTGGTCATAACCAACGATGTATCGCCCTTTTCATCAGAAATACCCAAAGGGCATCCTGAGATACCTTCAATGGCAAAGGTCTCCATTTGTAATTCTGGGAACGCACGCCCCTGGCCGTCTGCATCAACGACTGGGATGCCCAACCGTGCACCCACAAAAAGAGGGATTGTCGAATTTATACCACCGACCTCAGTCGGCATTGTTGCGTCAGCCTGCCGACCAAGTTCCTTTTCAACAACCCGTAGGGCTCGAATAGGTTCTTCACCTGAAGGGATCTTCTCAAGTAAAACTGTCGGTGCGCCCATCATCGCCGTAGGAATTATCAGTTTACCGTCATCCAGTTCGTCGGGATCAATGATTTCGATTTTCCGCCCAGCAGCCAGTTCTTGTTTGACCATCAGCCCACCGATATAAGGGTCACCGCCGCCGCCCGCCCCCAAAAAAGCCGCGCCCGTGCACAAATTGTCAACATCTTCGAATTTCAGTTCCATCTTGCTTCCTAAATTGGGAGATCACCCACGGCCTTGACCCGCAATCGCATGGGGTTGCCGGGCAAATAACTGATTGGCACCTGTTCCACTTCAATGATTTCGACACTCTCAGCGGTGGCACCTGCGTAGATCGCCTTGTCCGTGGCTTCTTGGCGGATCTCATCAAGGACAAAACCTCGATTGCCTTCATTCAAGGTCACCACGCGCTCCACTTCACCTGAAACTTGTGAAATGGCGGCTCCAACCGCGTTTGCAACAGACGAGAATTCAGGACGCAAGACATCCGACACTGACTTAACCGGCCAATCTACAAGAACGGCACCACCCCCTACCACCAACAGCGGCAGGTCTGCGGCCTCAGTTTTCATTCGCTCAACATTCACGTCTAGTAAATGACGCATGGACGCACGGGCGGCGTTGATCGTGGATTTGTCTGCCCGGACCAGCGATTTATCACCGATGTCAGCCCAACCACCTGCAACGGCGATGTCTGTTGCCGTCAAGGTATTGCCGCCAAAACACTGAGCACAACTAGTCAGTTCGTAGCCAACCGAATCTGGCCCGACCAGCCGCCCACCGTCACGCACGAGACTTCCTCCACCCAAACCGACTGCCAGAACATCAGGCATGCGAAAGTTTGTCTTTACCCCTCCAACATCAACAAAATTGGTTGATTGGCGCGGAAAGCCGTTCCGTAGCATGCCAATGTCAGATGTTGTGCCACCGATATCCACCACCATGGCATCCTGAATTCTTGCCAGATATACCGCACCGCGCATAGAGTTGGTAGGCCCCGAAGCAAAAGTAAGGACTGGGTAACGCTGTACATCATCAGCACGCATCAACGTGCCGTCATTTTGGCTGATGAACAATGGCGCCTTAAGGTCAAGCTCTTGCAAGGATCGACGAAAGGCCTGCACCACATGGCCAGACAATTGGGATAAGGCAGCGTTGATGATTGTGGAATTCTCACGCGGCAAAAGACCAAACTGCCCAAGTTCACAAGACAGTGACACAGCGATATCAGGAACTTCGTTTTGCACAATCTCAGCTGCCCGGCGTTCCATGTTACCATTTATGGGCGAGAATACAGAGGTGATAGCAACTGCGCGAATGCTATTTTTTTGGAAATCACGCGCTGCTGCTGCTACCCCTTTTTCGTCCAGCGGAGCAATCTCTCGTCCGTCAAACTCATATCCACCACCAACTAAATAAGCATTGCGACTAATTTTATTAATCAAATCGTCTGGCCAATCAGTTAGAGGCGGAATGGCCGAGGTCGCAGGGAGCGCCAAACGGATTATTCCAACGGGCAGCAAGGATTTACGTTGAATAACGGCATTGGTAAATTGGGTTGTGCCAATCATAACACAGTCGACATCGGCACGATCAGCACCAGCATCCGTAATCGCCTGTGTAATCGCCGAGACGACCCCAGAATATACGTCCGCCGTGGTCGGAGTTTTACACCAGCCAAGGACGCCGTTGGGGCCCAAGACGACTGCATCAGTATTTGTCCCTCCAACATCTACTCCTATTTTCATGACATCACTACTCCGCTGTCAGTATTCCAAAATAAGGCAATGTTATCATCCGTCTCAAACCGATGAAGATTAGGTCGATTTGCCACTTCGACCATCAATTCCTGATCAGCCACTTGAATGCGGTACCGCACAACAGACCCCTGATATATCCTTTCAGCAACGACACCAGTCAGTTTGGGCTGTTCGTCTGCATCAAGTGCACATAGTCGGATCATTTCAGGGCGCACTAACAATGCGACTTTCTGCCCTTTGGTAACCAAATTATTCTGTGTCAATCGCCCCGGAACCTTGGCACTGCCCAGACTGATGGAACAGACACCGCCATCAACCACTGACACTGTGCCACTCAACAGATTAGATTCACCGATAAACCCAGCAATGAACCTTGATGTGGGTTGTTCGTAAATTTCAACTGGAGACCCAACTTGCAGCACACGCCCCTGATCCATAACAGCAATTCGGTCTGACATCGTCAGAGCCTCAGATTGATCATGCGTCACATAAATTGTCGTAATGCCAACAGACTTTTGGATATTTTTTATCCAAAACTTCATCTCTTCACGCATCTTCTTGTCCAATGCGGACAGAGGTTCATCTAACAGCAATATCTTAGGTTGGACCACTAAGACACGCGCCAGCGCCACCCTCTGTTTCTGACCGCCTGAAAGTTCACGCTCATACCGACCGTCAAAGCCACTCATGCCAACTTCGGTCAACGCCGCATCAACTTTTTGTTTTATTTCAGCCTTGGGCATTTTGCGCTCTACAAGACCAAAAGCAATATTGTCAAATACTGTCATGTGCGGAAAAATCGCGTAATTCTGAAATACCATACCAATGTCGCGGGCCTCAGGTGGCAGGGCCGTGACATCACGCCCATTGACATAAATAGCGCCTGTGGTGGGCTTAACGAACCCGGCCAACATACGCAGCGTCGTGGATTTGCCACAGCCAGAGGGCCCGAGCAGGGAAAAAAACTCACCTTGTTCGACTTTCAGGTTCAAATCTTCGACTGCAACAGAATTGTCAAAATGCTTTGAGATTGCACTGAATTCTAAGTAGGACATGAAACTTCCTTGAAGTATGGCCGAGAACAAATGCCCCGGCCATTGTTCGTTAAAGGCCGAAGATCTGGTTTAGCCTATCCGTGATATCTGCCTTGTTCGCCACAAAGAAATCCCAATCTGGCACCCAGTAGGCCGAGACAGCGTCAGCCGTATTGGTTGCACCTTCTGCGGCTAAGGCCGAGGGCATTGCCGCCTTTCCATTGGTCGGACGCCACAGGAATTCTTCACCAAAGGGTTCTAAGAAATCTGGTGACAGGGTGCGGTTTAGTAGAGCAAGTGCCAGCTTTTTCTGCATCGGATCTGAGTACCGGCTGATCGTTTTGGTTTGGGTCAAAATTGGTTTACTGTCCCATTCCCAGACATCAACTGGCGCGCCTTGCTTTTTCAAAGTCAAAGCCTCACCTTCGATATGTACTGCGATATCGACTTCGCCTCGTTCCAACAGCGAGAGCATATTAAAGGTGAACTCACTAATCTTCATTGGCATGGCGTCTTCAAGGGCTTTGAAGGCAGCATCCATGTCGTATTGATCCTTACCAAATTCTTTGGCTGTCGCCATGAAGAAGGCGTGCATCAAACCGTTTTCCGTGGCGTAGGTGCCCCGCTTGTTGGCGAACCGCGACGCAAAGAAATCGCGGAAATTGTTGACTGGCGCTCCCCGATCCGTGCGGTAGGCATAGACATAGGGCTGATAGGCCCAGGTCACACCAGCTCCACTGGCAAAAGCAAAGTCCCAACAATCAGCGGCGTTTGGGACGTTGGCCTTGATCTCATCTGTTGTCAGGAAAAAATCACCTGCTGCATTAGTCTGCATCAGGTTCGGCAGATTCCAGTTCGCCACGTCATAGACCGGGTCATTGGCACCTTGAGTTACCAGTTTTGGGAACCATGGGAATGAACTATCCCAGTTAAGTTTGCAATTGAAGTCCTTTTCAAACTGGTCGGTCAAGGCCTTGCGCACAAACTCTTCCCAACCGCCGCCCCATTCCGCAACATTTAATGTTGCTCCACCAGCATCAAAGGTGCCGCCATCATACACGACATCCTGCGCCCAAGCGTGGTTGATGTAGAACATGTTTGGAAGTGTTACAGCAGTTCCCAGAGCAACGCCGCCTTTCAAAATAGAGCGTCTGCTATGTTTGTTCTCAATCGTCATTTTTCTTACTCCTTTGGTTGATATTGAAATTAGACGTCCTGCCGGTCCAGCAGTCGCCGGATGTTCACCAGACGGTTCGTAAGAAGAACCGAGGCGATAACGAGTGTGATGGCAAAGATGCCTGCGGCGGCGGCATCAGGTTCGAATTTATACCGTAGAGAATTGTACATCGCGATTGGCAGCGGTTCAGAATTGGGTGCAGACAAAAATAACGAAACCTCAAATTGACCAAAACTGACAATAAAAGCAAAGATTGAGCCCGCCTGAACACCCTGAGCAATATTGGGAAATGTGACTTTGCGAAAAGCGCGCATTGGAGACGCACCAAGGCTACGTGCGGCCTCTTCCAGAGATACATCAAAAGTCGCCAGCGACGCACCGACTGTCCCTATAACATACGGCGTTGAATACAGGATGTGGCCAATCCATAACCCCCAAATAGTGCGCGAAACACCCATTCCGCTGGTAATAAAAAAGGCGTAGAGGGCAAAGCCGACAACCACACCGGGCAGAACCACAGGTGACAGAAAGAACGCCCGCAGAGCGGCGTGGCCAACAAAACGGGAGCGGGCAAGGAACAGGGCCGCAGCCGTTCCTAGAGCGGTCGAAACCACCATTGTCATTAGTGCAAGCTTAAATGAAAAGAAGAACGCAGAAAGATATTTCTCGGAATTGAGAAACGAGATCACCCACCTCAACGATAAGCCCTTTGGTGGGAAGGTCAGAAATTCACCTGTCGTCAGGCCTGCAAGCACCACGATCAGAATAGGAAAAAGTAAAAAGCAAAAGCCAAGAATCGCCATCAGCAATATCGGCAGTGGAATTTTGCGTTCCATTAGGCAAGCCCACCAGAACTACGGTTACCCAGCCTCAGGTAAATTGCAACGGCTGTTGCACTAATCAGAAAAAGGATAACCGCAATTGTAGCCCCGAACTGAAAGCGCGCACTTTCTGCGACCTGCTGGTAGATGTGGATTGGCAGGACACCGACGCGGAATCCGCCCATCAAAGCAGGGACTATATAAGACGATATTGACAGAGCAAAGACCAGCAAAGAACCCGATAGAATTCCTGGCATAGATGCGGGAAGCGTTACCCGCATAAATGCCCGTCGCCGGGATGCTCCCAAGGACCGCGCGGCCTCTTCAAGGCTGGGCGGAATAGCTTTAATGACGCCGACCAGTGTGAGGATCATGAAGGGTAGCGAAAACTGCACAAGCCCCAGAACCACGCCGCGAAAGTTATACATCAGAGCCACAGGACCCTCCGTCAGCCCCATCCCCTTCAAAATTTGGTTAATCAATCCATTGTCCCCCAAGATCACCATCATTCCATAAAGGCGAATGACCATATCGAGTTGCATCGACGATAGCACAAGGATAAGTAGAAACGTATTGCGTGCTGGGTGCTCTGTTTTAGCTATGACGAAGGCCATTGGGTAGGCGATGACCAGAGTGATGACTGAAACAATACTGGCTAAAAAAACCGACCTACCGGCCGCCATCAGGTAATTCGAACGTGAGAAGAAGCGGATGTAATTATCTAAGGAGAGGTCAGCAACGAAAGCAACTTGACCAACTTTGGCTGGATTGAAGGACGTCGCCAGCAATAAACCCACCGGAATGACGAAAAACAAAACGAAAAAAGCGACCAAGGGCACCACCAGCAACCATTTGAACTGATGTTGAGATAGGCCAGCTATCAGGTTTTTTTTTGCGCCTGCCACCGCGTCACCCCGTCATGAGGGCGTTTAGCGCGGCCCATTGGGCAAATCCCTCAACCGGTTTTGTATCAGGGTATGGATAGACAGCCTTATCCGTTTTTTCCTCATTTTGGACAGCCCTATGTGCAACCTCAATGGCATTAGGTAAGGGATCGATGACCTTGACTCCGTCAAGTGCGGCCCTGACTTCACCCGCAAAACCAAGCATCCCAGTACAGCCAAAAATGATGGATGTTGCCCCCCCCTGAACAGCTCGTTTCGCTCCCGTGATGGTCCCAGCGACAGCCGTCACTCGGTCGGTTTCAAGCGCAAGCACCGGAACCCCAATTCCAATCGTTTCGGTCAACATGCCTGCTAACCCGTACTTGCTAGCCAGATCGCCAAAAGCGCGATCTTGTCGCTGCAATACAGTGACCACCGAAAACTTCGCACCCGCAGACCGCATAGCAGCCTCTCCGCATCCGATCACAGGGATAGAAACCGCCTCACGTGCCGCATCGAGGCCTGGATCTAGCATACAATCAATTACCACAGCCTGCGCACCATCAGATTCGGCTTTGATTGCGGCTTCAACAACCCCGGGTGCAGCCAAAACTTCATCAACTGCCGATTCAATCGAAGCTGGGCCCAGTTTTATCTGAGCATTCGTTACCTTACATCCATCCGGCGCGGGTAAAGCAGTAACGCGAAAACCTGATGTAACAATTGGTGTAATGACATGAACCCAGATCAAAACGAATCCCCCTGCCCGCTCAATTATCTTGCGGTTCAAACTGTTCCAGAAATGACATCAAACCGACTACCCACTCGGGTAGTTACGCATCTATGATACCAAGTTCTCGCGCCTGATTAACCGCAGAGGCGCGATTTTTAACACGTAAGTCCCCATAAATTTGCTTTAGGTGATATTTGACCGTGTTGGTGGACACGCCCATGACACTGCCAATCTCTTTGTTGGAATGGCCTTTTGACAAAAGCTCTAAATAGCGTTTAGTTGATTGGGATTTTTGATTGAGCAAACACCCAACCTCCGATGGTTCAGCACCCAAGGACCAATAGTGCATGATTTCTGATAACTGGCGGCGCTGAGCTGTATTGATCGGCACAGTGACATATTCGCCATCCAAAACCGCTTGCACTGCCGGTCTCAATGGTAATCCCTCATCCAAGATGAAACGTCGAAAGGGCTGGTTTCCAAGCAGTCGGATAGCAGACAAAAGTGCACCGGTCGCATCACGCCGTGCTTTCAGCTGCCAAAAAGCCTGTGCCCGAATCACTCGTAACTTTGCCAACGACAGTAATTGACCACCCTTGATTGCAGTTTCCTCGGCCAGTTCGACAAAAGCAAGCGCACGCTTGGGACGGCGTGCGCGGACCAACCAACGCGCAATCGCAACGTTTGTCGTCCCGTGTCGTAAGCCCCAATCTTTGTCTGGCTGGCCAACATCCAGTTTACTCGGGTCAATTCCGATACGGTTCATTTCTTTATTTGCTGTCTTGATCTCATCGCTCAACGTGAGCGCTCGAATACGTTCAACGGCCATTAACTGGGCCAGACGCGGCATCTGGCGATCACGGGCCGCCGCATCCGCATGGGCGAGTTCTGTTAATGTGCCAGGCAGCCCTGCCCGTACAAATGCAAGGCGAGCTCTAACGCGATAAGTCGCAGCCAAAATATCCAACCATGCATCTGTTTGCTCGATACTTTTCAGTGCCTCGTCTAATAGTGATTGGGCGACACCCATTTCATTCATTTCGAAATGAACTTCAGATTTCAAAGCCTGACAAATTGCCCGCAGTCCTTGGGGATCACTCGTCAGTTCCTCAAAGCTTGATTCCATTTCATCATATTGCACAATCGCACCAGTCAAATCACCGCGCATCATACGAATTTGACCAAGGTGCGTATGCATATGCAAAGAGCCAAATTGCGCATCACCCAAACGATAGAGCCGGATGGCGTTTTCCGCATGATCCTGAGCGCGGTCAAATTCTCCGCGGTGAAGAGCCGCCGTTGATAGGTGATTAAACGTCATCGCTTGACCAACCAGATCATTAGCCGGAAGCGTCGATAATAATTGGGCCAACTGAGCAGAATCTTCTTTGGTCAAAGCACGGTCTTCATAGACCTTCACATGCGCATCAACCAAAAGGATATCACCCGCAAGTGACGCAACATCGGAAGAGTCAGAGCCAATCATCATCTGTAAGGAGTTCAATCGTTCGCGCGCACCATTAGGATCACCGATCTTGGCAAGAAGAAACGCAGAAGCCAGTACTGCCTCCGGCAATTCTCCAACGCGATTTGGTTCAAAGGCAATCTTACCTGCGCCGAGCGTTGCTGGCAGCCTCATGTAAATGCGCCAATCGCTAACGGTCTGGATTTGAACAGAATTTGAGGTTATCAAATTTCGGTTTTCCATATTATTTTTACTCATTTGTTGACGATACAACCCTTACAAAGAAAATCAATAATAGCCTTCGCGCTCTGCTGAAAGTTACTTGGGTAAATGAAACTAAACATTTGCCCAGTACCCCAAACTGTCAAATTTGCACTCTCCAGTCCCAGACTTCGAACGTGGTGCTTGGCAAATGGTGTGTCGGCCGTTCAGCGGGGATCATTCCTGCAAGACCAAACATTTAATTATATTAAAAGCTATTCAACCCCTTCAAACTTTGATGCGGCACTTATTCGCATATCCATATCTCTGCGCCAAGAGACGTTTGCCAAAAACATGGCCCAAGGCCTGCGGTCAGTGAAGCCCCACCCTCTTTCAATTGACAACACTCAGCTAGAGCAGATCGAACGTCGCCGATCACCGCACGGGCCCTGAGCTTTTTTTTACAAAGGATCGCGGTTAGCTATTAATCTTGTTCTGACACTATTTATCGACAACTGATCTGATGTGCGCTACCTCATGTATAACGCGCGGCAATTCCGACGACAGCACGGCAACGTATAGTGGTGTCTCCACAGCATGGACGAATAGTAAGACCAAATGGAACTGAGTGTTTCCGAAGGTATTATTGGTTTGGACTGCATAGTTTAAAACAATTTTCAGCCTCACAGCACAACCTTTTGACCAATTCACTTGCGGGAAGACTTCTGTTCAATGCAGCAGATTGGCCGGCATATAGGCCCATCAAATCTCCATCTCCAGTTTCCTTCAACCGAGCTGTCAACATTGATTGTGCTGGAAAAGGTAGAGGGTCCTCATTTTCCTGTTCGAGCTCTGTGGTCAGTCGATTTTGGATAAATCGCGCAGGTTTTCCTGTTACTAATTTGGTAACGAAGGTATTTTCATCTGTGGCGTCCGACAACACCCTGCGATGTTCTGGATGGACATTTGCTTCTTCACTGCTCAAAAAAGCAGTCCCTATTTGTACTGCGCTGGCGCCTAGCATGAAGGCAGCTGCAATCCCTCTGCCATCAGCTAGACCGCCTGCGGCAATAATCGGGACCGTAACGTTATCTACAATTTGAGGCAAAAGTGATATGAGGCCTGCTTGACTTGATATGCAAGTTTCTGAAAATGTCCCTCGGTGACCTCCAGCCTCAGTTCCCTGTGCAATAATTGCATCTGCCCCTTGAAAAGCTAAAATCTTTGCTTCTTTGACTGTCGTTGCGCTTGATATCACAAAAATTCCAAGCGCCTTAATCTCTGATAATATTTCTTTGTCTGGAAGCCCAAAGTGAAAACTAATCACTTCTGGCTTTAATTTCTCAATCATATTTAGATGATTTTCATCGATACTGCCGCCACTAGGCGTAGGGACGCTAAGATTACCAAGGCCCTTCTCATTATAAATTTTTTGTAATTTTTTCTGCCGCTCAAGTATCTCTTCCGACACCTCGGCTGAATTCTCCCACAAAGGATAGTTTATATTCAAACATCCCCCGCTCATTTGCTGGAACCCTGCAACGAGGCGTTCTGCCTCTTCGCTAGTTAGGCCCCACATTCCTAATCCGCCAACGCCACCAGAGTTGCTGACCGCAGCAGCAAGTGCCGATGTTGACACACCTCCCATCGGCGCTTGGAATATTGGCCATTGGATATTCAGGCGCTCTGTAAGTCTATTTTGTGGCCACATGCATTCATGTCCAATCCGTAAGATGTACAAAGCTAGTAAACGTCTAAAAAGTTAACACAGCCGTGGAAGCCCGTTTTGCAGCTACACTTTGTATCAACTGAAGGCTCGCAGCTGTATTATCAATAAACCTACCTTTTCATGAGGGGATATGATATCAAGAAAATATATTTTGAAAATAATAAAAAGGATAAAAGCTTATGCCAGATGGAACAAAAGGTACTGAAAAAGCCAAACGAAGCTTGGTTGTTCAAGGTTTTACAAACAGCGTTCTCGACCCAAAAGAACAGATGCTAGGCCCTGTTGAAAATGGCGGGACGATTATAGCCAATACTGCGCCGGGATGTTGGGGCCCTATGATCACTCCCAGCCTTCGAGGTGGGCATGAAGTTACCCAGCCCGTCTACATAGAGGGTGCGATGCCGGGAGATGGCGTTGTTATTAGAATTCGCGACATTACGGTGACATCAACCGCGACTTCATCAGGCCATGACAGTTCTCCGGAGGGTTTTTGCCTTGGCGACCCTTATGTTGCAGCAAGATGCCCAACTTGTGACACAGTTTGGCCAGAGACGCACATCGAAGGAATTGGCCAAGATTCAGTCAAGTGCGACGCTTGTGGGAATGCCGTCAAGCCCTTTGAGATAGTCCATGGATACACTGTTGTGTTCGACAAAACGCGCCAAATTGGTATTACTTTATCTGATGAGGGTGCGGAAAAAGTCGCTAAAAATGCTGACCATTATGCCGCCTTACCCGACGAGTCGCGGCAACACTCAATACTGACTTATGCCCCTTCGGACATGCCTCGTGTGATGGTCAGGATGAGACCGTTTTTAGGTCAATTAGGTACTGTGCCCTCCATGGCCATGCCTGACTCTCACAATGCGGGAGATTTTGGAGCCTTCCTAGTAGGAGCGCCGCATGATTATTGCATCACAGAGGAAGAACTACTGGAACATAAAACTGATGGTCATATGGATATCGATGCTGTGAGAGCAGGTGCTATATTAATTGCTCCAGTAAAAGTTGAGGGTGCTGGGGTATATATGGGCGACATGCATGCAGCCCAAGGTGATGGTGAGATTGCTGGACACACGATGGACGTTTCCGGCAGTGTCACCTTACAAGTTGAGGTTATAAAAGACTTCAGCATCGACGGTCCAGTTTTATTTCCATTACTTGAAGACCTTCCGCCTTTAGCGAGACCTTTTTCAGACGATGAAAAAAGCAAAGGTCAAAGGCTTGCAGAAAATTGGGGAATATTGGAACTTGAAAGTCTTGCCCCAATATCTGTTGTTGGCACAGCGGCCAACCTAAATGACGCTATCGAAAATGGCTTACAACGGTCAGCTAAACTACTTGATATGACGGTGCCTGAGGTGCGCAATAGAGCAACTATTAATGGTGCAATCGAAATAGGCCGAGCACCCGGAGTAATTCACGTCACCTTCTTGGCACCAATGGATAAGTTGGATGCCGCTGGCTTGGGCGATTATGCACGAGAACAGTATGGGCTTTGAACATAAGTCTTCTGGTTGACTGCCCTTAAGTCTAGTCTGTGATAAAAATTTAGTTGGCATCTAAAAAAGGGACTGATCAAAGCTAATCAGCCCGTTGATTAATCTGGATTAAAGGTTGGGATAATAGCCTTTTCCTTCAAACATTAGTCATGCAGCAGGATCGCTGGTGCAAGTCAGAACCTCTGATTGAAAGACAGAAATTCAACGGCCCGCGAAGGCCAACCTACTAAACGCCAGTAGACCGGATCGAACGTCGCCGATCGCGGCACGGGCCCCTGAGTTTTTTATAATGGATCGCGATCCGCGGACCTTTTTGTGCAATAACATAGTAGCTGGCTCTGAGGCGAGGTGCTCATGTAGTCTCTGAAGAGCTGTTTTTGATAGCAAAGCCTAGGAACACTACCGTACCTAACGCAACAGGTTAGTTTTGTCTGACGGAGCCGTCGCCAATAACTTGGACTATTTCATTTCAAAACCCTGATTGGCAAGAAATTGCTTCATATGAGGTCGAGACTCTTTCCCAAGGAGGCCAGTCATTTGCTCGCTCCAACTTTGAGATTTTTTATTGCCACTCCGGTTCGCATAATAATCTCTTGCAACAATATCATAGGCGGCTATCTGCTCTGGCTCTTCGGAATCATCGTAAGTATTTTCTTTCAATACAACGGAAACGGGTAATCTCGGCTTCACCTCTGGAGTTTCAGCCGGATGACCAATGCACAGACCGAACACCGGATAAACATTTAATGGCAACTTTAGCAGAGTGCTAGTTTCCGTTGGGTCATTACGGATAGCTCCAATATAGCAAATTCCCAGCCCGATTGCTTCCGCCGCAACAACAACATTCTGTGCGTAAAGAGCTGTGTCGACAGTCGAGATTATAAACTGCTCAGTAAAGCCTTTTGTCGGTATGCCACCATGCGCTTCACAACACTTTATTGGACGACTCAGATCAGCGCAAAAGACTAAAAATTCCGGCGCAGAAATAACCTGAGCTTGATTTCCTGCTACTGCCGCCAATTGCTTGCGCTTAACCGTATCCGTTACCCGAATGATTGTGACGCCTTGCAGAAAGCTAGAACTTGCGGCGGCTAGACCCGCCGTGACGATCGTCCTCAGGACATCATTTTCCAAGGGTTCATCGGTAAATTTTCTGATTGATTTATGCGCCATCAAAATATCGATTGTTGGGTTCATCCCTAGCTCCTAATTCGACCATACAAGAATATGCGGTAACGTTTATCATTGAAAAGTAAAGCTGATTAGCTGTGGTAAGCATGAGGATTTTGCAACAGGCAGACCCGTCCAAGCACCTACAGAAAAATCAAAACTGCTTTCATGTCCAATGATTTTTGAACCTCGACGCCGATGCGAGTTCTGGCGCCGCGGTTTTGGCCAGAGTTCATGTCTGTCGCCAACTAACCTTAGCCCATACATTTAACTGGCCAGTTCCGTTTGGGAATTCTTTCCAGCTACATTCCAAATAATTGCAAGCAAGATAACACTTCCACCAATTAAGGTTTGCAATGGAATTCTCTCATCCAAAAAGAGCCACACCCAGAGGGGTGCGAAAAATACCTCTGATAACGCAAGTAGGGTCATCTTGGCGGCTGGCAGCGTTTTTGAACCCAAGGTAAAGAGAAGTAGGCCCAAACCCATTTGAATGATGCCCAGCAAGAGTGCAATCAATGCATCTTTGGACCCTACCCTTAGTGGGGTTTCCGTAAATATGCATATCAGCACCATAACAGGCAGGCACAAAACACCTGACCAAAATACGGCGGGCATCATATCACCGGTTCGCCCCTTGCGCACACTTATGGTAAAAACAGCAAAACCCAAAGCGGCAGAAAGAGCCGCAATATCACCAAAAATGTGACTTTGGTTATCTTGACCACCAACCATGATCAACACACCCATCAAAGAAAAGCCAATCGCAAACCAAGTCCGCCAACGAACAATTTCACCCAAAAAAACGCGAGCAAGAATAGCCGTTTGAAATGGGGCTGTTGAAAATAAAAGGAGTGTATTAGCAACTGATGTGGTTTGCAGGGCATAGACACCCGCGACATAGGACAGAACCAGCGCAAACCCACAGACCCAGCCGACAACTCCTTTTTCCAAGGCTATTTTGATAGGATTTTGGCCAGTCATATAATACACGACACCACCCAGAAAAAATGACATGCTGATCGATCGGTAAAGTACGATTTGCCAAACGTTGGCATCCTCAATTAGCCGGACACCAATACCTGATAATGACCAGCACAGCCCAGCAAGTAAAATTAAGATCGCGTCACGGTTTGCTGCCAAATGCCTGTTGTCCTGAAATCTACGACCTGTACTGAATGGAGGCCCGCAGCTTGGTTATTTTAAAAAGTTAGTTTTACCAAGCGTTAACCATAGATTTCAGACAAGAATTGTTTTTTTTAGCGATCTCACACATACCAACTCTTTAGCCCAAGCACCTATTGCCAAACCTTTTTTGAAAATAGCTTGCCAATCAAGACTGCACGAACTTTTCAAAGCATGTATGATCTGGTAGCCGCTGCTTGGTTCGCGGGCCGCGGTTTTTAGTTTCCAGATTCCCTTATCGTTTTCAACGAAGTCAAACCTTACAACAGTTAGAAACTAGCTTTTATCAATTTCTGATTCCAGTCGACATAGCGTTAAGAGCTGTGCACGATAACAGCCATGAAGCCCTATGATAAATGGAAACATGCTAAGATGAGCAGCTACGTGGAAAATCTCTACCACTATCCAATCAAAGGTCTCACCGCACAACCTCTTCAGAAGGTCGCCTTAAGTAAGGGACAGGGGTTCCCAATAGATCGAGCTTTTGGTTTCGCACGCCCTGAAAGCGGCTTTGATCCCAACGACCCTAAACCGCTTCCAAAAACGAAGTTTGTGATGCTTGCACGAGAGGAAGGACTGGCATTGCTCGATACCCATTTTGACGAAGTAACCGAGACCCTGTCAATTAGCCGAGGTAGAAACAAAGCGTCTTTTGACTTGGCTTCAAGTTCCGGTCGTGAGGCTGCATCAAGTTTCCTTGCCGACCTTCTTGGGTTTCCGCCTGACCTACAGCCAACTTTGTACTCAGCAGAACCGCATAAATTCACAGATGTGTCTGTTGTATCGCCTGAGATGATGAACAGTGTGTCTCTTATCAATCTGAACAGTGTCAAACATTTTTCACAGGTGATTGGTCAGTCGGTTGATCCAGCTCGCTTTCGTGGAAATCTCCTTTTTTCAGGCTTTCTCCCTTTTAGCGAGCTTGATCTTGTCGGTCAGCGCATCGCCTTAGGTGAAATCGAAATGAAAGTCGTTCTGCGCACTAAGAGGTGTCCGGCAACTCAGGTCAATCTTCAATCTGGTAAGCGTGACTTAGACATCCCAAAGCTGTTACAAGAACATCTTGGTCATTCCAACATGGGTATTTACGCGGAGGTGCTAAGTAGTGGTAACCTTAAGCTTGGTGATGAAGTACGCTTAATCAAATGACCAGAGCCTTACTGCTAAAGTGTGCTCTAGATTTATCTTATTTTTGTATTTTTATTCAGCCAATGGAATTGTTAGTTGCAACAAAATCAGCTGTCCGCTCAATGGAATAATATTTCAAAAATATTAGATCGGCCTAATGGAAGTGAACCACTAAAAAATATGAGCCTGCACTTGCCCCATATCCATACCTCTGGGCCACGAAACGCTTGCCAAAAATCCAGCCCAAGCCCCCCGTCAGCGACAAAGCACCCGCCCTTTACCAAACAAGTCTGAACAAACCAGATGAATTACTTTCAAACGCACGACGGGCCCCTGAGTTTTTTCGAGTTGGCAGGGGTTAGCTATTAATTCTGTTCTGATAGTCTTGTCGACAACTGATCTGATAGGCGCTGCTTAGCTCAAGTGATGCAGCGTTCTTTCTGGAAAATCCCACAGTTTTTAAGTAGCTAAGGTTCAAACTTGCATTTAACATTAAAGTTACGAACGGAATCATTTCACATAATCAAAGGAGAGAAACATGCCAAGGTTTTATATGATGGGAACTTATAGTGCTGACGGAATGAAAGGTATCGTGGGAGGTTCTGATCGGGCTGCAGCAGTTGACGCGGTAGTTAAAGCCGTAGGGGGTTCTCTTAATCATTTTAGCTTCACACGCGGCGAGCACGATATAATTGTTGACGTTGAGGCGCCAAGTGTAGCCTCAATGATGGGAGTGATGGCTGCGGTTCGAGCTTCTGGTTCGTTCGAAAGTGTGAGCTATCTTGAGTGTATCGATATGGCACCTGTAGTCTCAGAGGCACAGACGATTTCTGCCAGTTACAAGCCAGCGAACTCCTAAACAATATCTAAAAGCGTCAATCCCCCGGGACATAGTTCCGCGGGGAGTTGGCCCTGCCGCAGGATCGGCTATCCGCAGCTCAGCAGCCCCAAACAAAACCCCATTCCAATGAATCCACCGCCCCAACTCTTAACCCCCTGCGCGTGGACCGTGCACACTCAACAAGGAGGACTGGCCTGTTTGCCTTGGCTCTTGGAGCGTGGGTGTTGGGCGCAGTACCCCCTCCGGATCATGGTGCGTGGTGGGTTGGTCAGGTAGTGGGATGCGCCATACATGGCTCGGGACTATTGCTCATGGGACAGAAACGATTGGCCAAGTGAAGGCTTACCCACACACTAGCGAGGGTCGAATTCTATCACTTCACAGTTTTTAGGTTTAATCCCGGTCAAGGCACGAATGAAATTACCATGAGAGACAATTGCAGTGGAGTGTATATTTTCACGCTTGACGTACTCGGCAAACCTGTTCGCCCTTTCCATCAAAACCTCTTCAGGCTCAACTGAAATCCCACGGTGATCTTTTTCTCCGTCATGCCACCAACATTCATCAAGATGATTAAAATTTAGATGGGGAAAATCTTTAGCAAGTTTACGAGGTGGGCTTCCTACATCACAGCTGTTGACGAGTTGCTCCCGCACTGCCGCGTTAATTTGAAACGGTAATCTATTTTCAAAAATTAACTGAGCCGTTTGCAATGTCCTCGTGAAAGGCGAAACGATGAGGTTATTAATATCAAGCTTTTCAACTTCGTTCCGAGCCTGCCTAGCCTGAGTTTCTCCAAGCTCGGTGATAGGTGCATCAAATATCATGGGGTCTGGCTTATTTGGATCATCGTGAACGGCATTGAAGGCTGATTGAGCGTGTCGAATGAGGTAAATGGTCACTTTGGATATTTCCGAATTCAAAGAAAAGTTAAGTTGCTGTTCAAGTATTTGGCCACCATCGGTAACACAATACTGACCCCATGATCAACTATCCGACGATTTAATTGGTAGTGCAGCTTATTGTGCTGTCAAACGAATGAGAGATCGCATTGCGTTGCTGGGATAGCTTAAATTTCATGCGCTCAATAATTGACGCCACTCGGCGAGAGTAGTGGCATGGCTTAACATGGAATTGGTGCGTGCATAGCGATGTACACCCCAACAAAACTAATCCCAGATGAGCCTACAAAGCTAGTACTAAAGGCACAAGGCCCATGATCCGAGGTCCCCGCTGAGCCTTGCGGTTTGACCGTTGAGGATTGGGTCAAATTACCCTCAGACCGTGGTGCAAGCCGCGCCGGCAGTGCAGCGGGATGCGCGATCACATAAAATGAGCGTGCGGTTGCAGGCACATTGGGGCTGTCATGATCTGATGGCGTTGAATTCGCCAGAGGTGTTGCTGCAACCACAGACCGCACCTGATGGGCCAGCCATGGCTTGAGCACCCCACCCAAATGAATCAACCACCCCTACTCTTAAGCCCCTGCGCGTGGACCGTGCCTCGGCTTTAAGGGGGGCTGCCCTGCGTGCCGTGGCGCTTGAGGTGTGGGGGTTTGGGCGCAGTAACCCCCATCGCTTATACAGTAGTTGGTGCGAGGCCGCAGCGAGGCCAACTGGTCCTGAACATGTATCAAGTGACGCCTGCTGCTAGCTTCCAGTTATTGTCCCTTTATTTACAGCAGCTTTAATAAGGGTTCGGCACTCACTTAACCCTTCGTAAAAGTCCCGATGGTCCATCTGTCAAAACTAAAAGGTAGCCTAAAAATCATGCTGCCCGGCAAACGAAACCCAAACCCAGTTCTAAGAAAGCCTGTAGCTGGCCTCAATAATTACTCGAGCATTCAATCAGCAGCCTGATATTCAGCTGGCTTAACTTTTAAAAGCAAAAAAGTGCAGGTTTAATTTGACTGCTGATTCATGCTTGAAATCGGTGCTAAGGCAATAGTTTTGTGCCACCACAGTGCCACCAGAACTGAAGTTGGCGCTTAAAAAAACCAGACAAACCCGCTAAGTCATTGATTTAATGGTGCCCCAGCACGACTCGAACGCGCGACCTACTGATTACAAATCAGAAGGAATTATATTGGCTTACCTTCCTAAGCATATCTAAATACTGATATTATATCATATTTAGTGAGCTATTAATTCCCACTCTTACCTAGACATTCCGCTAAATTTCTCTAATGTGGTTACTCAGTGGTTACCTTTCTTTACTGACGCTGTTTAAAGAGGAATACTTTGAAGCTCACTGAAAAGAGAATTCGCGATCTAAAACCAAAACCTACGCAGTTTTTTGTTTGGGACGATGAACTACCCGGCTTTGGTGTGAGAGTGGGCGCATCCAGCAGCAAAAGTTATGTCTTGCGCTACCGAGTGGGCGGAGGACGAACAGGACAACAACGACGCGCGACATTAAGTAAATGCAGTAGCGTCACGCTGGAGTCTGCCCGTAGAATTGCCCGAGAATACTTTGCAAATATAAGAAATGGTGGCGATCCATTGGGCGATCGTAGAAAACAACGAGCAGAGCCAACCTGCAATGAATTGTTCGACCGATACATCACTGACCATGCGGCGGAACATAAGGCTATAAAATCCAGACAAGAAGATGAGCGGTATATCAACAAAATATTGAAACCAAAGTTTGGAACGAGAAAAGTTCGCGACATTACTCTTTCAGATGCTGAGGCCCTGCATAAAAGTTTACGATCAACGCCCGTCGCCGCAAATCGCGTTCTGTCGCTATTTTCTAAAATTCTCAACCTTGCTGAAAGATGGCATATGAGGGAAGTCCGCAGCAATCCGTGTTCAGCTGTAGCGCGAAATCCAGAAGAAAGTCGGGATCGCTACTACTCGACCTCCGAAATCCAATCAATTGGGCGGGCGCTGCGGGAATTAGAGCCCGCAAGTAATCCGTTCGCCATCCTAGCTATTAAATTGGCATTTCTTCTA
>ENA-OQVM01002114-OQVM01002114.1-marine-metagenome-genome-assembly--contig:-NODE-2114-length-24154-cov-6.404494_pt1 | contig 24154 bp, 26 predicted proteins | sample MGYA00237776_ERZ505498 | MGnify/ENA primary metagenome ERZ505498 (study PRJEB26159, sample SAMN06265151) | marine metagenome | isolation source: Helgoland LTER site | place: Germany:Helgoland, sampling... | reverse complement strand
AAAAACCGTACCTGGGCACCCGTAGTGGTAGATCCCTCCCATAGCGTGGGTCATGCCGATTTTGTAAAAGCCTGTTCATTGGCAGCATTTGCATATGGAGCAGATGGGTTGTGCATAGAGTCTCATATCGATCCATCAAAAGGAATCGGAGACGACCCCAAGCAAGCAATTAGACCGGAAAAGCTAAAAGAATTAATTCAGTCCTGCCAGGCAGTTTGGGAATCTCGCTACTTGCCCTGAAGTTGTTGCTCTCTGCTCAGGCAAGCTACTGCATCCATAAGTCTGTGGTACTGATTGGGGTCTTGGGCAAAAGATTCGACGGCAACGGGGGGAGGGTTGACTGGTTGAGCAGGGCGGGGCAGTGAGAATGATTTACGGCTTTTTATGGTCGAGTAAGTAACCTGAGCACCAGTATACGAATTTTCAGGTTCAAAAACTTGGACTAATTTTTTCACTGAGGAAATCCAATGGGTGCTTGTTTAATTGGCAAATGTATATGGACATAAAAAAGCCCACGCCGAAAACCTCGACATGGGCTTTGAAAGGGAAAAATCCTATTTAGAAAACGATTACTTGGAACCGTTGCCCTCGTCGGCTTTGTCGCCGCCGCATTTTCCGCAGCATTCAGATTCGCCACCACATTCGCCACAGCAATCGTGGTCGTGTGAACCACCGCCGCAGGAGGAAAATAAACCGATGGAGAGAACTCCGAGAATAAGAAGAAGGTTTTTCATAATGTATTAATTGATTTGTGGTTAGTTATTCAAAGGGGTTATCCCGTGCACAATCTTCTTATCTTTCTAGGGACTCGATTATAGTCAAGGGGAATTGATTGAATGAATTAAATTTAAGAGCACTCTAAATAACCATTTAATTAGCCCAATTCTTGAATTTCCTTCCCGTTGGTTAGGAAGATTTTCTCGCCCTTTTCGTGTTTTATATTTTTGAGGCCAGTAAAACTTCCAAAGGCTGGCAAAATGATTCGTTTTTCACTTGCCACCCAGCAGGGGCAGCGCAAGGAATCTCTGCCTTTCCCATGTAAGCGGTACCCCGGGTGCAAGTGTCCAGCTAAGAACGGTCGATCAACATCCTCGTCAGGTGGAAGATGCCTAAGTTCCCATGTGTTTTTCTTTGTGGGGGTAGGGTCGGGCAGGCAAGTAATGCCCAGCTCTGGCCATGGATCTCCTGATTGCAGGTCATGATTCCCCCTCACTAAATCAATAGACAATTCCTGATATTGATCGCGCCAATTGAAGAGCAGGTTTCTAACTGGTTGAGATCTTCCGGCCCGTGCATGGAGAAAATCTCCCAGAATGACCAACTTTTCAGCACGGGTGTTATCAATGAGTGTACCAAGGCGCAGGCAGTCCTCCATCGTTGTATGTTCAGATACTGGGATACCCACTTTTCGAAAAGTGGCCGCTTTCCCAAAATGAGTATCTGCAATGTAGATCGTTTTTTCTTTTGGCCAGAAGACCGCCCGATCAGCTAACAGTTGGAGGGATTCTCCTTGCCAGTCAATGGTCAGCGATTCATTCATGCAGACTTTTCAAGCTGTTGTGACATACGTTTTACCCGGTCGCTCCAAGATTCGGAACTTACTTGCGAGCGCAAAGATTCGGCCCAAAGAGGAAAACCAAATGGAGATAGTCGCGACGGGGACTCCCTGACGATTTTTTGCCCGGAAATTTTTTTCAGTGTGGAAACCATTCGGTTTACTTCCAATTGTCTGTCGAGGACTTCCCGGCGCGATTGGGTGAGTAGAAGGTTGTTTGGATCGTATTTCGAAAAAACATCAAAAAACAATCCGCCTGATGCCTGAACCTGACGGTTTGATTTGCGGGCACCAGGATAGCCCTGAAAGATTAATCCAGCAACCCGGGCGACTTCGCGAAATTGCCGCTTATCCATCTCGCTTAAGTTCATGCATTCAAGAAGTTCATCAACCACACCTTCTGGGGATAAAAGATTTCGCCAGTCGGATTCATTAAATTCTTTGGTAGAGGTTGAACAGAGGTGAAATCCATAGTCGTTAAAAGAAAGAGAAAGGGTCATCGGCTCGAGCCTTGTCATCCGATAACTGATTAAAGACGCGAGTCCTTCATGAGCCAAGCGTCCGGCAAACGGATAGATAAACCAACATGTTCCTTCCCGAGTATCTGTACGCTCGATCAATAATTCATTCATTTTTGGAAGTGTTGAGCCCATGGTCTGTAACTCCAGGGATGGCCGTAATGCCCGCATTTCCTTTTCTTTAAAAATATCCTTTCCAGCAGCTTCCAGTTTCTGGCGTACACCCAGGGCCAATTCGGAAGAAAGGGGCGATTTCCCACCTCCCCAAACTGGAATGGCCCCTTTACCTCTCTTGGCCAAGGTGACTACAGCCGTGAGGTCGCGCACCCTTTTAAGGGCCAGTAATTTACCTCCAAAATAAAAGTTTGAGCCAGGCTTAATTCTTGAGATGAAGGATTCTTCCACCGTTCCCAGTCTTCGCCCGGTGCTAAATTTTACCTCGATTGCGGGATCGCTGGTGATCGTGCCAATGGACATCCTATGGAACCTGGAAATGATTCGTGATTCCACGCTGTGCAATCCGTTGGCATCAACCACCACGCGTTTGAACTGATCGTATGCCCGTAAGGTATCTCCTCCACGAATGATAAAATCAAGCACCCATCCCCATTCCTCTTCGGTTATGTCCCTGTAGGACCAAGCAGAGCGGACCTCTTCGATTGCATTTTTTGATAAAAATCCACCCCCCAATGCCAGGGTGATCAGATGTTGGGCAAGTAAGTCCAATGGAGACCTGAGAGGATCGCGGGCTTCAATTCTTCGTTCATTGATCGCTTCCCGTGCAGCCGCATACTCCACCATCTCCATTGCATGGGTGGGGACGCAAATTACCCGACTTACCGCACCGGGTTGATGCCCGCACCTGCCTGCCCGTTGCAATAAACGAGCGACTCCTTTGGGCCCTCCAATTTGAATGACTTGATCAACGGGCGAAAAATCGACCCCCAAGTCCAGGCTACTTGTACAAACCACCGCCTGTATACTTCCTTCCCGCAGGCGGTCTTCCACCTGTTTTCTTTCCTTGCGGTCAATGGATCCATGGTGAATGCCAATTTCATCCTTCCATTTTGGCCGAATTTGCTGCAGTGCATGATACCAAAATTCTGTCTGTGATCGAACATTGGTGAATACAAGGGTTGTTCCGGCACCTTCAATTTGTTGGGCGACCTCCTCAACCATTTTTCCACCGAGATGTCCCGCCCAAGGAAATTTTTCCATATCTTTTGGGATGAGGACATCGACCTCGAATTTTTTCTTCAAATCTCCATTAATCAATTTACCTGGTTGGTTGGTTCCCAGAAGGGTAGCTTGAGCAATATCTAGGTTTCCCAGGGTCGCGGATAATCCCCAGGTTTTTAATTTTGGATTCCATAATCGTAAACGAGCCAGCCCCAGTTCGGTTTGTACTCCCCGTTTGGTGGATAATAACTCGTGCCACTCGTCGACCACCACGGTTCGTAAATTGGAAAATGCCTCTTTGGTTTCAGGGTAGGAGAGGAGCAGGGATAGACTCTCTGGTGTAGTTACCAAACAGGATGGAAAGCGTTTTCTTTGCTTCGCCTTGATTGATCCGGTGGTATCTCCTGTTCGTTCCTCCACAGTCCATGGGAGTTGCAAATCTTCCACTAAAGTACGAAGTGAATGGGTGGTGTCCTTGACGAGGGCACGTAGAGGCGTGATCCATAGAACACGCAATTCGGGCGGGCGCTTGGGCATTGGCTTTTTTCCAAGCTCGTCCATCCATTCGATCAAGGGACCCGCCCACGCGGCATAGGTTTTACCGGTACCGGTCGGGGCATGGATTAATCCACTCTCTCCCTTGGCATGGGCAGACCAGGTTTTTTTTTGAAACGGAAATGGATCCCATTGTTTTGTCTTAAACCATTCAAGCACCACATCTATTGCCGGCTTTTTAAGGGTTTTAGCCTTTTGCTTGCTTGCTTGTACGACCATTCAAAAAAGAGTCGATTGCTGGTCGCGGTTAGGTTCCAGAAGTTCTGGTCCATCCTCCCTGGTTGCATTGACTCGTTTGGAAACTGGATAAAAAAGAATGTCGGATTTTATATTGTTTAAAAGATCGAGCAATTGTCCAGCGGTCGATTGTTCACTGATCCATACTGAGTAATGTTCATCCGAAAGAATAACCGGCATGCGGTGGTGGATATGGAGGCAGTTGGGCGGGGCACTGCGGGTCAAAATAGTAAAGCACAGGCCATCAGGTCCTTCACGCCATAGACCGGCAAAGGCAAAGGTCGAACGATCGGGCAGATGGAAGAAGTGCGGGTTACGATCTCTTTCCACTACTTGCCACTCGTAATATCCGTCAGCGGGAACAAGGCATCTTTGAGACTCGAATGCAGCCTGAAAGGTTGGTTTTTGGGATACGGTTTCGGATCTTGCATTAATGGGGAATCGAAGAGAATTTACCGAATTGGCAGAAGGGAAACTTCCCCACTGTGCTTCTGCCCAAGAATTGGATTGGTTGTTCGAATGAAGGATAGGATGGGACTGCCCGGGTGAGCGGTTGTAGCGCGGATGGATTTTTTTGTGGGGCGGTGGGGCGTACTTGCGAAAGCGTTCGACCTGCGGATTGGACCATGCGTATCGACCGCACATATGTTTATTTACCAAAAGCTTCCACTCAAATAAGTTTATGCGATTTCTGTAGATGACTCAAGGAAGCGGTAGGGCGGGAGCGTTTATCCGCTTCATCCACCATGTACAATTTGTGCAATTGAAAACCCGCCCGATAGGGAAAACCTTCGTGTTTTATCCAGTCGTTGATCGCCCCTAAGACCTCTGAGTTTTCTGCTTGCGACCATTCAGGATGCAACCAGATCGGCACCTTTCTTTCTTTCATGGGCAGGGCATTGGTCCATTTGGAAAGGTCCTCTGGCGTTTCGACAATGACCTTGAATTCATCCGCCAGTAAAAAGGTTTCCTCGATAGGGAGCTTGTTCCATTTTGGGCTTAGGGTGATCCAATCCATTTCTCCCTGCACTGGGAAAGCACCGCAGGTTTCCAAGTGTATGGGCAGGCTACGGATGCGCAACTCGTGCACCAAATCGTAGAGGGGATGAATCGCAGGCTCTCCCCCAGTGATGACCACAATTTCGCAGCCCGACTGCATCGCTTCCTCGGCCAGATCGAGTGGTTCGATCCGATCGATCGAATCGGGAATATGGTCGGGGTGCCAGGTGCCGGCGGAGTCGCACCAGGGGCAGTGCACCGGGCAACCGTGGAGACGAATGAAAAAAGCGGACTTTCCCATATGGGCACCTTCTCCCTGCCAGGCGTGAAAGCGTTCGTAGACCGGGAGTGCCCGGCTCATGCGGTTTGGTCAGGCTGGTAGGTGGCAGAGTTTTTGGAATCTTCCTGCAGGTATACCGATCGTATCCATACCCGTTCATCGGTGCGCTTTCGCACAATTGGGTCGAAAGTCTTGTGCAGGTACCTGGCAATTCCTTCGCAAGAGGCATTGGGAACTGCCAAAAGTTTGATTAAACCTTCATTCTCTAATTCATTTAACTCTGCTAGCTTGGGGTCGTTTTCCCAGACAGCCGTGGCATGATCCAAATGTTCATCGATCCAATCTTCGATGAAATGAAGATCTCCAAAATCAATCACAAATCCATTATCGTCTAATTTTTTGGATTCAAAAGTCAGGGTAATGGACCAGCTATGCCCATGTAATCGAGAGCACCGGCCCGTATGGTTGGGTTGCCGGTGGGAGAGTGGAATGTCCCGGTAAGTCTTACTGCATGTAATCATGAAATATTAGAAATTTAGTCGTCCTCATATTCGGTAGGGTCTTCGATCTTGGCGAGTGCAAATGCTTCTTTCCTCTCCACACAGGTTCCACATTTTCCACAATGTTTTTCCCGTCCGGCATAGCACGACCAGGTAAGTTCGAGAGGGGCTCCAAGTTCATTTCCTTTTCTGACCAGCTCTTCCTTACTGAAATTTACGAAGGGTCGGTGCAGGTTAAGGTTTTGCCAGTCAGCAAGCCCAAGTGCTTTTTCCATGGCATCAGCAAATTCGGGCCGGCAATCTGGATAAATGGTATGGTCTCCGGCATGGGCGGCATAAGCAATCGTATCAAACCCGATGAAAAGGGCATGGCCACCGGCGAGGGCCAGCAGGATCATATTGCGGTTGGGCACGACCGTTGCCTTCATCGATTCCTCCGCATAGTGCCCTTCGGGCAGTTCGACCTGGTCGTCGGTCAGAGAACTTCCTCCGAGCAGGGGACCGAGGTCGGGCAGTCGGAGGATGCGATGAGGTAGACCCAATGCATCTGCAATCTTTTCTGCCTGTTGGAGTTCCTTGGCATGACGCTGACCATAATCGATGGAGAGCAGGCGGGTTTCCGCTCCGTCCGCCAGAAGTTGGGCGGCGAGGACGGTGGAATCCAAACCACCGGAGAATAAAACCAGGGCTTTCATAAGAAAACGTCTGGGTAATCAGATGGGGGGCATCCCGTAGGCCTGCCGGCACCTGGCCACCTGAGCGAGTACGGTTTCCAGATCATCGGCGAGAAAATTGGCATGTCCCATCTTTCTTCCTGCCCGAGCACCCGCCTTGCCATAGAGGTGAAGGGTGGCACCGGGGGTATCGAAAATTGGGGTCCAATCAGGAGGAGTATTTTCATCTGCCCATATGTCGCCCAGTAGATTGAGCATGGCACAGGGCTTTTTCAACGCGGTCGAGCCGAGGGGGAGTCCGCAAATAGCCCGGGCTTGCTGTTGGAACTGCGAGGTCATGCATCCATCGATGGTATGGTGACCGGAATTATGCGGACGGGGGGCGATCTCGTTGACCAGCAACCTGCCCGCCTTGGAGATGAAAAATTCCACAGCCAGAATACCTACATAGTCGAGGGTATCAGCCACTCCAACCGTCACCTTGCGTGCCTCCTCCGAAATATTTTCGGGCAACCGGGCAGGTACGATGGAGACATCAAGGATGTGGTTGCGGTGGATGTTTTCAGCCGGGTCATAAGTGACCACATCGCCGGCTGCTCCACGGGCAACAAGAACTGAAATTTCCGTGTCCAGTTCCACCCGTTCTTCAAGCACCGCACGCTGGGAATCAAAAGACTGCCAGATAGTCGCGAGATCCTCAGTGGTGGCATCCCCTGAAATCTTTTGCTGGCCCTTACCGTCATATCCAAATTCGGCGGTTTTAAGAATGCAGTCCCGACCGATCTCTTTCACCCCGTTTTTCAGTTCATCCAAATCGGTGATGATGAAGTGGCGGGCACAACCAAACCCATTGTCGGACAAAAACTTTTTTTCCCGCTCCCGGTGCTGACTGGTGATGATGGAATGGGAATTGGGACGCAGGGGCACGCGTTCCTCCACCTGCTTGAGCATCTCGCCGGGCAGGTTCTCAAACTCTGCGGTAGCAACATCTACCTGCGAGCAAAATTTTTCCAGTGCTTGGCGGTCGTCAAAAGGTTGGTGCATTACCTGGTCTGCCACATCAGCGGCTCCCGAACGATCTCCACCTGTCCAGGTCAGTATTTTGTACCCCATGGGCCGGGCGGCGAGGGCGAGCATACGGCCAAGCTGGCCGCCGCCAAGCACGCCAATCCAAGCGTCGCTTCCGGGTTGAATCATCCGTTGCTGGGAGGGGATAGTTCGGATGCCTTTACTTTTTCGCTCTGGGCTTTTCGAAAGTCATCCAACTTACCTGCCAATTCCAGGTCACCGGCAGCTGCGAGCATCGATACGGCAAAGAGGGCAGCATTTACTGCCCCGGCGTCTCCAATGGCAAAAGTGGCGGTGGGAATGCCAGCTGGCATCTGTACGATAGAGAGAAGGGAATCCACCCCATTTAGTGCCTTTGACTTGATGGGCACTCCAAGAATAGGAAGGGGAGTCATGGCGGCTGCCATACCAGGAAGGTGGGCAGCACCTCCTGCTCCGGCAATGATACATTTCAGCCCACGATCCTTGGCGGACTGGGCATATTGATATAGGAGGTCGGGGGTACGGTGAGCACTCACCACCTTGGATTCCCACTTCACTCCAAAATCAGAAAGGGTCTGGGCAGTTTTTTCGAGGGTGGGCCAGTCGGACTGGCTTCCCATGATGACTCCCACTACGGGCGTATTGTTCTCTGTCATCTAGAAGGATTGTAAGAATCAACGGAATGCGGGCAAGTCCATTCCTTCCGATGCGAGGCGATCAAGGTTGGGAGTTTTTAGCCCCAATTTTTCGTTGAAGGCACGGACCGAATCGATCCCCATATCATCGGCATAGATCAGGACGATGTTGGGCTTTTCGAGGGCCCATGCAAAGGTGTAAATGAGAAAACTGAATAAGATGGGGATCGTTTTCATAAGGAGTTTACTCGGTTAATTAAAATCAAAGGGCATGGGGCTTTCGAACAAAAAGGATTGTCCTAATTCAGCGAGTGCAGAATCCAGAGATTTTCCCAGCCAGCTTGGATGGGAGAGGGCGGGATTGAGGTCGTGAAGGGGGCGTAGAACAAAGTCGCGCAGTAAAATGCCGGGGTGGGGGAGTCGCAGGTCGGGCAGGTTGAGGGTCTCGTCTCCGTAGAGCAGAAGGTCGAGGTCGATGATCCGTGGGCCGTTTTCCCGGATTACTTTTTTACCAAGCTTTTGTTCGATTTCCTGCAAGCGGGCGAGGAGATCGAGCGGGTCTAAATCGGTGGAGATACGGGCGGCGGCATTATAAAAATCGGGTTGGTCGGAAAACCCGTAGGGCTTGGAACGGTATAGCTTGGATACCCCAAGAACTTGGGCGAAATCAGAAATCTGCCCGATGGCTTTGTGGAAGGTCGCTGGTGGATCACCAAGGTTGCCACCCAGCCCAAGATAGACCTCAGCACTCAACCTCTACTCGGATGGCAGACAAGCCGAGCTTATTGACATAGCGCGGTTTATTGATGATCAAACGCACGGAATCGGCCGGGAATTTTTCCTTCAGTCCTTTGCTCAGTTGGTCGGCCAAGCGTTCGATGGTTTTGCCATCGTAATTTCCACAGTAATTACGGATGTGTTCAATGACATCGCGATAGTCAATCCCATCCGCCAAATCATCGGACTGAGAAACCTGAGCAAAGGAATGTTCGATCTCCACAGATACGGTGAGGTCTTGCGGAGCGTATAATTCCTCCTCCAATAGTCCGATGCGGACCATGACTTCAATATCTTCGAGTACGATCTTTCCCATAGTTTTAAAATTAGAATGGGAGATTTCTACTCGGTTGGATCGATCAGGGCGAGCCCCTTTGCCACATCCAATGCCTGTACGGTTTCGCGCACATCGTGGGCACGGATTATTTCTGCACCCCGGGCAACCCCGGCAAGGGCAGAACAAAGGGAACCTCCCAAACGGTCCAGGGGGTCGGGGGCGTTGCAAAGATGATCAATCCAAGACTTGCGCGAAGATCCCAGCAGGATGCCCCAGCGAGGATCAATCAATTCATCCAATTCCCTCATTAATGCGAGGTTGTGTTCAAGGGTCTTGCCAAATCCGATTCCCGGATCAATCCAGAGCCTGGGAAGTTCGAGGGCTTGTAGGTCTTCTGCCTTTGCATCAAAAAAGGCTCGTACTTCCTCAACCACATCATCGTATTTTGGAGAGTCCTGCATGGTTTGGGGCGACCCTTGGGTGTGCATTACTACATAACCTGCCTGAAAGCGTGAAGCATGTTCGAGCATCTCCTGGTTGCCACCCGAGACATCGTTTAGAATGGAAATACCGGCTTGAAGACCAGCAAGTGCAACCGCTGGTTTGGTAGTGTCGAGCGAAAGAACAAAGTCTTCTTTAAGCAACCTTTCGATAACGGGGAGCACGCGGGCGAGTTCATCCTGCTCGCTGACGGGTTCACTTCCCGGGCGGGTACTTTCTCCACCGAGGTCGATGATTTGAGCCCCTTGTTCGAGCATGTGGCGTGCATGGGTAACCGCATCTTCAGGGCTGAGGAATTGACCGCCGTCGGAAAAAGAGTCCGGAGTGAGGTTTAATATCCCCATCACCGCGGGGAAGTGAAGACTGACGGATTGACCGTTTAATTGATAATCAGGCACAGGCTCCTTCAATCAGAGAATCGTACATTTGGCGAACCTGATTGAATAGGATGTCCCCACGGGAATTCCATCCGAGTTCGGAGAGGGCACTAAGAGGGGCAACTCCTCGACCCGTTCCACAGAGAAGAATTTCATCAAAGTCGGAAAGGTCGTTGTCCTGAGGTGCACCCCGGGTAATGGAAAATTCGGAATTCAAAAGAGGAAGGAGTTTACGGAGTACGATTCCTTGAAGAATGAATTTTTCTGGAATTAACAAGTTTTTGCCCGTGGCAAAGATAAGATTCGAAGTGGCGGTTTCACGTATGTCATTATCCTTGGGATCGATGATCACCCAGTCCTCCTTCTCCACCTCCAATTCGGAGAGGGCTCCATAGAGTTCTTTCTCTGCGGTCGATTTAGCCAAGGGTTCTGGCCGGCGATAGTTTAAAAGCCAACCTTCTACGGGATTGCCATCTGAATTTGCCGGGCGGTCACTCAATCCAATCAGGTCTTCAAATAAACAAATTCGCACGAGGCCGGAATAATCATTCCCGAGATCATTAAGGTAAGAATTTAGCCGTCCAGAAATTTCTGTTGAGTCGGGAATCCAACCCAAATTGAGGCGTTTACCTGAATCAAGCAATCGGTCGAGGTAATCTGAAAGAAAGGGAGTTTTCCTGTTTGGATAGACACGAAAGGTGGAAAAAGCACCGGGGCGACCCCAGGGCTCAGGATGATTTTCGGGTTTTCCCGCTGTCGTCCAAGCTTGCATTACGAATGTTCTCGATCAGCTGATTTCCTGATAGAGTTAAAAAAGATTCCGGATGATACTGCAAGCCAAAGAGTTTGCGCTCCAGATCCTCAAAACTCATGGGTACTCCGCCTATCGGGTCGTGACCAGTCATGCGGAGGGAAGGAGGTAGTGCGGGCAGGCTTGATGGGGCAATTTGTAGGGAATGATATCGGGCGACTCGTAAAACCTCGCCCATGCCATTGTAGGTGGCAGAGGAAGGATCGACCGATATATCCGTTTCCACTCCGTGAAGTACCCGGGGTTGACGAGTTATACGGGCACCTTCCCGCTCTAGAATCAGTTGGAAGCCCAGACAGATCCCAAGAATGGGCAACTTGCCACGACATTTATCATAGATTGCCTGAGTTTCTGGATAATCTGCCGGGCTACCTGGCCCGGGGGAAAGTACGAGCATATTTGAACATTCTACGAGTTCGTGGCTTACCTTCTTACGATCGACGACATGTATCTCATCGAATCCGGCAAGCAAGTGCTCGAGGTTGCGGGTGAATGAGTCCTGATGGTCAATAAGCAGGATCATTGCAAAAGATCGAGCAAGGCTTGAGCCTTAATTTGATTTTCACGATATTCGTATTCTGGTGTGGAGTTGACCACGATGCCTCCACCCGCCTGGGTATAGCAACGATCTTCCAAAATTAACATCGAACGGATAATTAAATTGAGTCGCATATCTCCCCCGTCTTCAAGGACGCCAAAACTCCCCGTGTAGGGTCCACGAAAGCAGGGTTCCAAACGGTCAATCCATTCCATGGTTCGGGTCTTGGGACATCCAGTAATACTCCCCCCTGGGAGCATCCCTTGGAGAATGTCCGATAAGTTAATTTCCGAACGGAGCTTCCCACGGATGGTCGAAACCAAGTGGTGTAAATGGGAGTAGGTTTCAACTTCGCGAAATCTTTCCAGCCTTACACTGCCTGGTACGCAGAGTGTGGACAGATCATTACGTTCCAAATCTACAAGCATGTTGTGCTCGGAAACTTCTTTTGGATCTCCCAGGAATTGTTCAATGACCGAATGGTCGGAAGCATTGGGCTCACGGGCATAAGTTCCACCGATTGGACGGGTAACAATCTCTTTCCCCGTTTTTTGAATCACCACTTCTGGAGAGCAACTAACAATGGAAAACCCTGGAGTTTTTAAAAGAAAGGCTTCAGGGGCAGGGTTAGCTTGAGAAAGTTTTGCATAGGCAAGGAGAGGATCGATCTGTGCATTCGCTTCGAACCGTTGAGAAATTTTGATCTGATAAGTTTCCCCATCGAGAATGGCTTCGCGGGCCTGGTGAAATAAGTTCTTATATTTTTGGAAACTCAGGTTGCATTGCTGGTTAGTTGAGCGAAAGACAGGAAGGAGTGGATCACTTGAACTTTCCAGTAACCGAACGATTTCCTCTTCTCGACCGGGTACGCATGATTCTACGGTTGTGGATTGATTGCCCAACCGAATGAGGGTGGAGGGGCGCCCAAACCAACCTTCCGGCACGGTCAGGTTACGGGGAGCGGATAGATTTAATCCATAATGAGCAGCGAGAAATTCATACCCAAAAAAGCCAACCCAACCTGAAAAAGAAAGTTCATTGGCCGCTTGGAGAGGATTGGATAATTTTTCGATCCCGCTTGCCGGGTCAGAACTTTTTAATTCGGACAAATCTGAAAAATCAAGGTAGGCAGTATGCCCGCCGGTTGGATCTGCCCGAACCGCTAGATATTCAGGCTTTAAAGCTTGGAGTCGTTCCAGCGGAACGGCTTGAGACAGTTCAATCACGGCAAATAATTAAGTAATTCAGAAAAGCAGGAAATTTGTTCATTTTCTAATTTGGGTTCTCCGTAAAGAAGGGCAGACCATCCGGCCTTTCTGGCACCGAGAAAATCGCGGGAGTGACTATCTCCAAGGTGGAGGATTTCATTTGATTTTCGGTCCATGGTTTGTTCGACTTTTCGAAAAATTTCCAGCTCGGGTTTTTCGCATCCCATTTCACTGGAGATAAATAAATGATCGAAAGCCTGATCGATTTTTAAGTCGGTAAGTACACTGCGAAGGCGGGCATCGTTATTGGAAAGCACCGCCAGTACATAGCCCCGTTCACGCAAGGTGGTCAGTGTTGATTCTGCCTTTTCTGCCAACTTCCAACATTCTCCCTTGGCAAAAAGATTCCACAATTCTTCAAACAAAGAATCGAGGTTTTTATTCCCAGCAAAAGGGCGAAAGGTTTGGGTAACCACTTGACGCCAAAATTCGATTTCCTCTCCTTCATTTGTCTGTTTACAGGTCTGTAACCTGCCAAAGGTTTTATAAAATTCTCTATCCACTTCTCCATCCGACACTTCGATTCCATGTTCGCGGGCCGTCCGGCCATACACTGCACCAACGGAGGGCCATGGACGAACAAGGGTGCCAGCGGCATCAACGGTGAGTAATCGGATAGACATAGGGTGGTGGATCGTAGAAGGATTTACAAGGATGGTGAGCAACCCGGTAAGGTTGCGCTAATGAACCTATTTGCTTATTACGAGGATGATGGCAAGGAAGAGAGAATTTCCCAAGGGTATAGGTTTTGCACTTTGCTTGATTGGATCGTCTTTTTTAGGACTTGTGTATCCCGACTTTTTGCTCGGGAGGGAATGGGTTGATGTCCAGTTAATCTCGAATTTGGCAACCTGGTGCATCTTTTTTTTTATTGGACGGGCAATCAATCTTACAGGCTTGGTTAATGCCTTAAAGCAACCAAGCATTGTTCTGCTCATACAGAGTTGTATTTTTCTAGTGCCTTGGACTTGTGCATTTGGGCTCATGCAACTTGGCTTTTTGCAACAAGTCCAAGTTGGATGGTTTTTTCTGTTAGTTTTACCTACCACGGTTTCAAGTTGTGTAGTTTACTCCAAACTTGCGGGTGGTAATGGCGAGTTTGCCCTTACACAATCCTTTCTTTCAAACCTTTTAGCACCCCTGCTTATCCCTTTTTTATTTGCACCGTTCATCTCTTCGTCGGTGAAATTTGCATGGTCGATCTATCCACAAATATTCATGCTAATTTTGTTACCTCTATTACTAGGAATTGGATCCAGGCATTTTCCTTTTTTATGGACGAAGGAACCCAGGAAGGCGGAAGCTATGGTTCCTCCCTTTTGTATTCTTGTTTTATCCTACTTAGCTTTTGCACGGGGATCCTCAGGTGGAATGTTTCAGTTGTGTTTGAACGAATTGATTATTTCTTTGCTTGTTTGTTGGATCGGAATGTCCGCTCTTGCCTGGTTAGCAGGCAGGTTTATCTCTAAAGAGAGGAGAATTCGGATAAATACTTACTTTGTAATATCGCAAAAATCCTTGGCAACCGGAATACCCCTGGCTTTTGCAATAATTCCAAGCGATCACGATTCGCTCTTCGCTACCATGATTATTCCCATAACTGCTTATCATTTGTTTCAATTATTAATGGGGTCGCTACTCGTTTCTTGGATGAATTCCTCAAAGGTTAAAGAATAGCTGTAATGGATGGTTCGTTTCTTGCATGGTTTAAGAATTCCTATTTGTATAAGTATTTGGAACAATGAATGATTGTACTGACATAGCTAATGCCTCATCCAAGCTCGTTGAGCTTTTAGGCAATTGTGTCGAATTTGGAGAACAAGCCAGAGAAGATGCATCCTATGACGGGCTTAAGGTTAGCTTCCTTCCTGATGCGGTTATTAGGGTGAAGGAAGCCGAGCAGGTTGGGGATGTCCTGAGGATTGCTAATGAGCATGCAATCCCCGTAACCACAAGAGGTGCGGGATCATCCCTTACGGGTGGTGCGACTCCCATAGCGGGCGGATGGGTGCTCGATCTTTCGAGGTTGAATCATTTGGATATCGACGAGAGTAATCAGCTTGCAAGGTGTGGGCCGGGTGTAGTGGTGGCTGATTTACAAAGCTTGGCTGCGGAAAGTGGCTTGTTTTATCCGCCCGACCCATCCTCTAAGAAATTTTGTACAATTGGGGGGAATATAGCTTGTAATGCTGGTGGTTTACGCTGCGTGAAGTATGGGGTGACCCGGGACTATGTACTGTCTCTGGCAGGATATCTCGCAAGTGGAGAATATGTGGAATGGGGCAGGGCGACTCGTAAGTTTGCGACCGGTTATAATGTCCGCGATTTGTGGATTGGCAGTGAGGGTACCTTAGGTGTGGTAACCGAGGCAACTTTGCGACTTGTGGATCTTCCTTTAAGCACGCGTACCTTTCTTGGAGTTTTTGAAAACGATGAGGTGGCTTTGTCCTCACCAGGAAAACTTCGCAAACTTGGTCTACGACCTTCCATTCTTGAATACCTCGACCGATGGACCATTGATTGCCTGCAAAAATATGTCGGTACGGATGTTTTTCCCGGTATCACTCCCCATCCTATGCTTCTGATCGAACTGGACGGTTCGGAAAGTCAGGTGGATGAGCAGACTAAGGAATTGGAAGGCTGGTTAAAAACGACTGCCCTTGCTCATCGCTCGGCACATTCATTGGAGGAGGCTGAGAAATTGTGGGAAGTTCGTCGCCAGGGATCTTCTTCCATGAAAAAACTAGCTTCTACAAAATTAAATGAAGATGTGGTTGTTCCCTTGGGCAAACAAGTGGAATTAGTTGGGGCAGTTGAAAGGTTACGGGCAGTTTATGGCATCAAAATTGGAGTCTTTGGACACTGTGGAGATGGTAACTTGCATGTTAATTTAATGTACGATGAAGAAAATTCAGAGGAAACCAGTCGTGCGGTATCCGCCCTTAAAGAATTGATGAGCAAAGTCATCGAACTGGGGGGGGCGATTAGTGGGGAACATGGAGTGGGACTGGCCAAAACTCCTTTTGTGCGCGAACAATTTAATAAAGCAGAGTGGCAGGCAATGCTTGCGATTAAAGAGGCTCTTGATCCAAACAAAATTTTAAATCCGGGAAAAATTTTTGACGTTTTCCATCCTTGGGAACAAAAAAAGAAATCCGTGACATTGTCATGGGAAATCGAAAACAAAGAACCAAAACCACAGGAAGTATGAAAAAGCCCTACCTAATCGCCCTCATCCTCAGCTTACCTCTATTATCTACTTTTGGCCAAGACGAGAAGCTCTATCCATGGACTGATTTGCAGGGCCGCACTTTACAGGCGTCATTTATTTCTTTCGATAATGTCGCTCAAACTGTAACCATCAAATGGAACGGCCAAGTCTTTCCTTTGCCTCTGAATACTTTAGACACTCAATCGCAGGCATTAGCTAAACAACTGGGAGCACCCGCACCCAAGGCTCCGCCTGCCACATCTTCTCCATTCGACGAGATTCTCGCTGCAGTGCCCGAAGATTTACTCGGGCCCGAAGCTTTGGATGTAGAACATGATTGGCAAAGTGCTGACGGTCGGGCACTGAAGGCAAAGTTTGTTTCTCTCAAGGGAGACCAACTCACATTATCAATGAATGGTGGAGCTAAGGAATTTACCATAGGATTAGACAGGTTCGCCCTTGAGTCACAGGCATTGGCCAAACTTTTACAGCCCTTAGCCACAAAGCACCGTCCCGCTCCTCCCAAACCTGCTGCCCCGGCAAAACCTGTAAAAGTTGTTCCCCCAAAAGTGGTGGAAGCTGATTTGGATAAGATGCACACCTGGACTAGCTCCGATGGACGCCCATTGCAGGCATCTTTTGTATCTGCAGACGATCAGGGAGTAGATCTTAAAATCCGCGGCCGATCCAGTCCGATGTCATTACCTTGGACGAAACTGGATCCACAAACTATCGCTTTGGGGAAAGCCCTGCAAAAACTTAAAAAGTCCTTGGTGCCGACAATTCTTGGGGGAGGAGAAAAAGTCTTGGAGAGGTATGGATCAGGAAAGTGGAAAGGATACAATACCTACCTTGAGAGTGTCGCTTTTGAAGGAGGTTTGCATGCTAACGGGCGCTTGGCACATATTTGGTTGTTAGATGAGAATGGTGCCCGTGTGCAAAAATCTCCCATCGCAATAGATATTTATGGATATTCGAAGTCAGAAGGACGAGGCTGGAATAGAAGACGTGTTAAAAGCCTCGCTTCATCACCCCCTGTATCTCAAGACCGTCGAACAACCACTGTAAAAGGGGAATGGGAAAATGGCTCTACTTTTGAATATAATTTTGAGTTCTCTCACGCTGGTATGTCTTTTTGGGGAAAGGCAAAAGAGCCAAAAAGTGAAGAGTTTCCATCCATCCTGAGGATAGATTTGAAAGCACCCTCAATTATCGATGCGGCGAACGCAACATTTGAACAAATTAAAGAAGCCGCGGGTGATGGTGCTCTGTATGTTGATCCCGTTGCCGGGAAGACACTTAAATTTCCCTTTAATGAGAAATGGGATGATATTAAAGACGGATTTTCTAAAGGTGGGAAAAAATCTGTGGATTACAACCCAATCAAATATGCTGAGTTTAGGGGATCTCCATTTGGTGAGCACAAAATTAAAGTAAAATCTGCAAGCACAAGATCAGCACGTTTGTCATGGTGGGATGGATATTCTCAAGTATTTCCTGTGCAGGGAGCCTACATTCTTTTGAAGAGTATGGATGGGCACGAAGCAGGATCTTCAAAAACCCCCGGCGACTTCAAGCAGAGGTTAGAAATTAAAAAAAGCGAACGCTTGGACTTAAAAGTTATTCGCGGTGCAGGTTGATGGATTGCTAATATTTGTTAAGCTTTTATTTTTTCTACTTCTCGCATTTTCCCTGTTTGGGGATCGAGTAAGGGTTGCATCCTACAATGTAAAAAATTACTTAGTGATGGATCGGTTGGTTGCTGGTTATTGGCGTGAGGACTACCCTAAACCAGAAATTGAAAACGGTATAATTCGTTCCATGATTCGCCGAGTGAGTCCAGATATATTGGCATTGCAGGAGATAGGAGAACCACACTATCTCAATGAATTATGGAGAGATTTAAACGGCTCAGGAATTGGCCATTATAAACATTCCTACTGGGTGCGGGGAGAAAACGATGAACAGCGCCACCTTGCTTTGCTAAGCAGATTGCCCATTATCTCAAAAAAATCTCATCTTAACATAGAGTTCTCATATTTTAACGAGACTGTGCGACCAAGAAGAGGGTTGATGGAGGTCGAATTTCGTACCAAGGGAAAAACCTGGAGGTTATTTAATCTTCATTTGAAGAGCAAATGGACAGAGAGAAAGGATGATCCCCAGGCTGCGGATTTACGAGAAAAAGAAGCACGCGCAATGAGGGATTTCATCCGTCGAACCTATCTGCCTGAAACCAACCCAACCCACATGATCGTTGGAGATTTTAATGATTTTAAAAATACCGCCCCTTTGAGACGCTTTCTCAAAGTGAATAAAACAGTCTTAAGTCATATGCTTCCCTGTCGGGATAGCCTTGGGTATTTCTGGACTCATTACTATGCCAAGCAAGATAGTTATGACCGCCTGGATTACCTTTTGGCCAGTCCATCTATGAAAGAGCACTACCTTGAGGGTTCGGCTAGAATTGCAGATTACCTACGATGCCTCGAGGGTTCCGATCACCGCATGGTCTACGCGGATTTTGAGTTTTAGTAATCTAAATTAATAAAAGTGTAAGTCTGTGGAGGTTACACCGGCTCTACACGGACCTATTCCTTCGTGAATCTCTATGTTCTTTGCTTTGGATAAATTTCTGATTTCTGGATACCTCCATGAATCGTCCACCAAAATAATACCCCCTTTGGAAATAAATTTCTGGGCTTTTTGAAAGCAACTCGTTCTCGCAGACCATGTGGAGTCAGGTCCAAAGTGATCTTCTCCATCGACGACTACAAAGTCCACTTCATGATCAAGGGCCTTTAAATATGCACAGTTCTCGAAGGCTTCTTGATTAGCCAAATTTATTTCGGCTAATCTTAATTGTATAGAAGCTAACCTAGATTGGCTAACCTTTAGGTTAACCTCCTCAAACCATTTGGTGTCGTGTTCGATCGATTTAACCGAGTGGAAATTTTTACCTAAAAATAAGGTCGAACCCCCAGAACCCCACTCGAACACCTTTAATGAATCAGGAATCTTTTTTTCAACATAGCGAATAGAAGAAAGACTCCACCAAGGAAGTTGTAAATCCAATGGAGATTGGGAGCCTAAAGAATTTTTTAGATAGAACGGAAGGTCGAATGGTCGATTTGCCAAATGCAGCAATACTTTTTTGATTCGTTGCGGGTTGGAAAGATACATAAGAGGGTAGGCAGTTAACTAGACCTGGTTTAACAAGTCCACAAGCCTTTGGATTCAATCATTTCGCAGACGGGTTGGGGGAGTGGTTCCTGCCATCCTGTCTCGCGGGAACATACTTTTTGAAAAACATCCCTTGAAAAGAGTTTCATGTTATCACGATCGCAATGTTCAATGGTTTCAAGAAATCCATTCTCCCGAACATATTTATAAAGATTTCTCAGGTTTTCTGCGACCACAAGGTTGTCTATGGTAATCAATCCATCCTCGTTGGCGACTGCTTCGACATTATCCCCTCTGCCCATTTGCTGGCTGTATGCATCAAAGGTTTCCTGTTCGATCGGATAGGCATAAATACGGAGGTTTTCTTTAAACAAAATGCCAAAGGCTTCGAGAATTCCTCCATCCAAGCTGGAATAGTATTCCTCCTTAAAGATATCGGCGAGGTTGTTAAGTCCAAGCACCAATCCAATCGGTTCCTTGACCAAGTTTCGTAAGTATGAAGATAGTCGATAATACTCAAAATAATTGGTAACTAATACACCGTAACCACAGGCATTAATCACTTCAATACGGGCGATAAAATCATCATGATCCACATCGCCGTCGTCTCCCAACGAACCTAGGGTAAGTTCCATAAATACCTTGAGCCTGGTTTCATCTACCTCTTCTCGATTTATAAATTGAGCTTTAGCTTTCTCTAACATATCGAGGTTCACCTTGGTCAATGGACGAAAGCTACCGCGTTCAATCAGGCAGGAATGTTTGTAGAGCTTTTCTGCGGCTTGTACCACATGGCCGCTTTCATCGAACATCACTGCATGGGTAAGACCGTTACGGATGAGTTCGAGGCAGAGGATACGATTATCCCGTTTCTGAAAATCTGGTCCATTGAATTCAATCATATCCACCTCAATGCGATCGGTGCCAATTTCGTCGAGCAATCCGGAGATGAATTTGCCTGGTTCATCCCGTAAGTGAAATGCCCCGTAAACAATATTTACCCCAAGTCTGCCAATTGCGTCCTGTTGTAAACGGTTGTCCCGGTCAAGCATACGGACATGCAGAATAATGTCGTGGGGTTTTCCTAACGGTTCAAGCTGCAGGCGTATTCCCATCCACCCATGGCATTCGTTGGTCTTGTTGTAGTTAAGGGCGGTCACCGTATTGGCAAAGGCGAAAAAAGTGGATTCATTACCCCGGTCTGGGGTGAGGCGCTGGTCGAGCAGATAAAATTCGTGTTCCAACATTTGCACCAAGCGTTGCCGGGAAACATAGCGACCGGCTTCTCCATAGATGGAGTCACTAAATTTCATATCATAGGCAGAAATGGTTTTTGCTACCGTGCCAGCGGCTCCACCCGCCTGGAAAAAATTTCTGCCCACTTCCTGACCCGCCCCGATTTCGGCAAAGGTACCATACTTGGCAGGGTCCAAATTAATACGCAAGGCCTTGCGTTCAACACTTTGAGGTTCGTCATCCATGACTATCGCACGATGTTGGATTTCCGATGACAGGCAAAGTTTTTCTTCGACCTTTAGTCTAATCAGGTGTTTTTTCTTATCTTTAAACGAATGAAAAAGTTTTTTTCCGAAGTTCTGCGAAAATTCGCAGTGTCAATAGTATCGACCATTCTTTTTGCTTTGGTCTTTTTCTTCCTTCTCGGGGGAATTTTTGCTTCATTTCTTGAAAGCCCAAAGCCGGAAATTAGAAAGTCTTCCTTTCTTGTGCTCGATCTTACCATGAATCTGACTGAGCGTCCAGGAGGGCTAACCTTCGAGGATGTTGCTGAACAAGCCTTGACTGATGAAGTTAGGCCGATGCAGGCCCATTTACTGGAGGTTCTAGATGCCTTGAGGAAGGCAAAGACGGACAGACGAATTTCGGGAATTTTGGTGAAAGGAAGTTTTCAGCCACAGGATTATGGATGCGGATATTCCACGGTGCGTGAAATGATCGAGGGCATGGAAGATTTTAAGGGCTCGGGTAAGCCGGTGATTGGGTTCTGTCACAGTCCTTCCCAACTCGATTACCTGGTTTTTGCCGCATGTGATGAATTGTACATGGATCCATCGGGCACTTTGCTTCTGAATGGTTTGGCCAGTGGCGATTTGTTTCTCGGAGATACTCTCAAGAAATATGGGGTTGGTGTACAGGTTATCCGGACCGGTCGATATAAAGGAGCGGTTGAACCTTTTACTTCCAATGCATACAGCCCGGAAAACCGTGAACAAATCAAACGGTTGTTAGATGTTCGCTGGGCTGATTATCTCGGATTTATTGCCCAGCGGAGAGATCTTTCAGTTGATGAATTGAATACCACCTTGGCTACCAACTTTTTATTCGAGTCGGAAGATGCAATGGAGAATGGATTGATTGATAAAATCCTTACCCATGATCAATTTATCGATTTGATTATCGAGAAGGGAGCTTTGAATGAGGATAACAATTGGTACGAGGAGGTTGCTCTGATTGACTATTTGGACCGCCCGCAACCTGGTGAATCCCTTCAGGGACCTGAAGGACATTTTCGTAATCCTGAGATTGCAGTGATTTATGTAGAGGGTGTAATCGTTGATGGATGGGCGGATGATGGATCCATGGTAGGTGGAGGTGAGATTGTTAGTCGGATACGCTCAGCATGGAACGATGAAAATTGTCGGGCTATTGTATTGCGCGTCAACAGCCCGGGAGGAAGTGTATCTGGATCCGATGCCATTTTGCAGGAAATCAGCCGGGCTCGTAAGGAGGGTTTGCCCGTGGTGGTTTCCATGGGTGCAGTGGCTGCATCAGGTGGGTATTGGATTGCCACAGATTGTGATCTTTTACTCGCCCATGAACAAACAATTACCGGATCCATTGGTGTGTTCGGGTTACTTCCCAACCTTCAGGGTCTTGGTGCCCGGTTTGGGGCCTCTTTCGATTCGGTAAAGACGCATCCGTCTGCTGATCTGCTTGGAGTTTCCCGTCCGAAAACTCAGCAGGAAATGAAAGTTTTACAAACCCATGTGGAATCTCTCTATGGGAAATTTGTGGATCTTGTAGCCAATGGCCGTGGCCTTACTCCTGAGGTTGTTCATAAGCATGCCGAGGGAAGGGTATGGATGGGAGAAGATGCCCAAGAAATTGGTTTGGTACAGGAACTTGGCGGTTTATACGATGCCATTGATCGGGCAGCTGAATTGGCAGAGTTGGGTGATGATTTTGAAGTGATTGAAATTCCTGAGGTCAGCAATCCCATGGATGAATTTACAGAAATGCTAAATGCAGAAGCCAAATCCCATACATCTTCGCGAATATCAGCCTTGCAAGTTCTGGCTGGTGCAAGTGGGTTGAAGGGTGCCGAGTCTGTTATCCGTGCACTGGACAATCCCCGACGAACCTATTCGTGGTTATCCTGGTATCGTGGGTCCTTTGGCTTTCAACCTTAATTATTATTTATACAAAACAATATCCATCTAACTTTAACTTATGAACCAAACTGTTACCCTTACCCGATCCTGTACCGCGACCATCATCCCGGCAGGAGATGAAATCAACCTGGCAGAAGGTGCTACCTACAGCATTGCCCAGTCACTAGGGGGATCCGTCACCCTGCGCGATGCCAGTGGAATGTACCGGGTTGGAGAATCTGAGCTCGATGCCCTGGGCGAGGAGATCAAAAATGAGGTGCTTAAAAGCAAGGATGACGGAAAGGACACAGGCCCCTTTAGTGAAAAAAAGGTCTGGGATGCCATGCGTGGATGTTACGACCCGGAAATCCCCGTCAATATTGTCGACCTCGGATTAATTTATGATTTGAAGATCGAAGATGGGGATTCAGGTAAGCAAGTTGGTGTAAAAATGACTTTGACTGCTCAGGGGTGCGGAATGGGCCCGGTAATCGCCGATGATGCCAAGCAGCGCATCCTTGCTCTGAGCGAGGTGGAAACTGCCGATGTTGATATTGTCTGGGATCCGCCTTGGAATCCACGGATGATTTCTGAGGAAGGAAAGAAGGTATTGGGCTTGGAGTAGTATCTGCATTTGTAATTTTAAATAGGCACAAAAAAGCCCGGTCTTATCACCGGGCTTTTTTTAAGGTAAAAAGAGGTCTAGTATTTGTATTTAATTCCCAATGTAAATGCATCACCGGAGGGTTCAATTGATGCACCTTGGAAGGTGTAAGAATCATAAAATACATGAGTGTATCCAAACGAAATGTCTAATTTTTCACTGTAATGGTAATCAAATGGTAAAGAAAGCGATATAGCGTCTGAGAGGTCAACATTGGAGGCTGCTTCGTTGTCGTTAAAAATCCAAGTAAGAGAAGGTGTAAATGTTAAGTTATTCAGGTCAATTTCAGTTCCAATACCTAAAGCAAAAGCTGAATCAGAGTCTGATGTTTTGACTCCAGCAACATCGAGTTCAGATTTACCATAAGAATAACCTAGGTCAGCGAATACAATGTTACCCCCTAGCTTAGTGAATGGGCGGAGTGCTAATACCATTGAGGTTGAATCAATCTCAACATTTGCTCCCAATGCATTAGTAACATTGGAATTACCCTCTAATCCACTTCCTTGTGCAAAAGATATTGAAATGTCAGCACCATATGATGAGGAAAGAGGCACTGCATTAAAGTTTGCACAACTAATAGGGGATAGGGCTTGGAGAAGGGCTTGTATAGAATGGTTAGAAAGGAAAGTAAAATGAGTAGCAGAAGTAAAATAATTCAAAAAGTTAATAACTTAGCAAACGAAGATGTAACAGGGTTACATGAAGCTGAGCAATCCTACGGTGATAGTTGGAAAAAGCGAGGGGGTGTAGGTGCTTTTATGATGCTTGCTCGTAAATGGGACAGGCTTGAAAACCAAGTAACTAAAGTTAATTATGATATATTTCAGGCAATCCAACAAGATACTCGCCCAGAGGGTATACTAGATGACATACAGGATTTAAGGAGGTACTTGTTATTAGTAGAAGCAGAGGTAAGATTAAATGGAATCGCTAGACCAGAAGATAAAAGCAGTTTGTGATACATGTGGGGATG
>ENA-OQVM01002113-OQVM01002113.1-marine-metagenome-genome-assembly--contig:-NODE-2113-length-24157-cov-5.744726_pt1 | contig 24157 bp, 29 predicted proteins | sample MGYA00237776_ERZ505498 | MGnify/ENA primary metagenome ERZ505498 (study PRJEB26159, sample SAMN06265151) | marine metagenome | isolation source: Helgoland LTER site | place: Germany:Helgoland, sampling... | reverse complement strand
CCTATTCTATCATTACGTCTTATTTTATAATTGAAATCTGTAATAACATTTTCCTGTATGAGGGTGTTTTTATACATAAAAAATACATTAAAAGTTTCAACAATATTTACAGAAGAGTCATTTGTTCTGTTAAGAGATATATCTATTGATTTTGAGTCAGAAATTTTATTATTTTCATAATTTTGATTTAGCTTTTCTAATTCTCTGACACGTCCCATATTTCTTTTTCTTCTTCCAGAAATCCCTTCTATAGACCATTTGGTTTCACTTTTTATTTTTTGCTTTATTTTATGAAGTTTATCTTTTTCAATATCAATCAATTCTCCTGTCCATTTAAAAAAACCATCATAAGGACCTTCTCGTTTTATCAATTGCCTTTTATTAAACCAAAAAGTTTTTGTACCAATTTTTTTAAGAAATTCTTGATCATGACTTACAATTATCATTGTAGTATTTAACTCTATCAGCTTTTTTTCAAGCCAGTTAATTGTTGGTAAATCTATATGATTAGTGGGTTCGTCAAGAAGCATTATGTCAGGTTCATTTAATATAGATTGCGCTAGATAAATTTTACGAAGTTCGCCGCCAGATATTTTTTTTGTTAAATCGATGTCAGACAAACCTAATTGTTCAATGATAAAATTTATTTTGGAAAGGTTTAGGTGATTATTATCCTGTGAGAGAAAATCAATTACATTATTTGCGTTAGGAATTGGCGGATTTTGTTCAAGAAGGTCTATTTTTATATTTGGAGCCATCCAAATCTGGCCTTCATCTGGCGTGTCAATTCCTTTTAAAACCCTTAAAAGTGAACTTTTACCACATCCATTTTTACCTACTAAAATTATACGATCGAATCTGTTAATAGAAAATTCGGCATTATTTATTATGACTTTATTTGGCTGAGAAATTTTTAAATTATGAGTTGTAATTAATGGTGTTGGCATTTTTTACCTATTACTGCTGACTTTTGATTATATCCCAAGCATTATTAATTTCTTGAAGTCTGTTAGTGCTTTTCTCTATGAAGTCAATTGGCAAACCTTGGGCTATTAACTTATCAGGATGATGATTAGAAGCGAGCAGTTTCCACTTATTTTTAATTTCAACAATTGGTGTGTTTCTAGTGACCCCTAATATTTGATAAGGATCTGATATTTTGCCCAAGTTTGAAGAATAAATTCTTTCAAATTTTTCAATAGAAAAACCAAAAATAATACTAACTTGTTTTAGATAAAGAATTTCTGATTTAGTAATTTTTCCATCTGCTTTTGCAATAATTATTAGTAAATTTAATAATTCTTCTAATACTGAAGAATTTTTTCCTAACAATTGACAAATTTGTTGAGCATAAACTTCGAACCCATCTGTTGTTTTCTTGGCTTGATCCCATAATCGAGCAACATTTTTAATTTCATTTTCCGGAACGCTTATCTTGTTTTGAAATGCTCTAATTTCTTCTTTTGTAACTTTACCATCAGCTTTTGCCATTTTAGCAGATAGAACTATTACTCCGACTGTAAAGCCTATTTGCTTTAAAGCGCTTTCCTCTGGTAGTTTTTGTTTGGTTTTAATTTTATCTATTGCGTGTCCGGCGACTACCCCAATTAATGCGCCGATAGGACCTCCTAATGCAAATCCAGCAGCGCTAACAATAAATTTTCCCCATATACTCATAATTTATCTCATACAAGTAAGATTCATTGGATACAAGTAAAATAAAATTGGAATACAACTGTAAATATGTATAAATCTAATTTGTATTTAACTTTTTGACAGGAATATTTTTTGATTGAAGAACATGATTTTACTGGACTAAAGTGTCCTTTACCAGTTTTAAAAGCAAAGAGAGTTTTAAAGAGCTTAGAAAAAGGTAAAAAAGTAGCTTTTATTTCCGACGATCCTGCAAGTCCAATTGATTTTTCTCACTTTTCTGAACACGAAGGATATAATATATCAATCAAAACAACCGGGTCAGGTAAATATTATTTTACATTATTTAAAAAATTATAGTGAGGTTTTAGGATAACTAATATGAACTTTATAAGGTCTCTATTTTTTAATATTCAATTTTATATAGGTACTAGTATACTAGTTACTGTTTGTTTGCCATGTTTATTATTTCCAAGGCCTGTAGTTCTATTTGTGAATAGAGTTTGGTGTTTAATAATGATAAAGGCAATGAAATGGTGGTTGAATACTGATATTAAAATTGAAGGTGAATTACCTTCAAAAGATAAAGTGGTAATTTACGCTATTAAACATCAATCAGCTTGGGAAACAGTTTTTTGCACTGATTTTTTTTCAATGCCATCAATCGTGTTAAAAAAAGCATTAATATTTTTACCTGTAATAGGTTTGTATTTTTTAAGATCTGGTGCTATTCCAATTACCCGAGATCAAGGCATAAATGCTCTAAAAAAAATGGGAAGAAATGCTAAAATTGCAGTTAAGAAGAATAGGTCAATGATGATATTCCCACAAGGGACACGTGTTAGTCCAGGTGTTTCATCTAAAGAAAAACCTTACTTACCAGGTGTATTTTTTTTATACTCTCAGACTAAGGTGCCGGTTGTTCCTGTTGCTCATAACGCAGGTTTAATTTGGCCTAAAAATAGCTTTATTAAGTATCCTGAACGACTTTCTTCAAAATCAGTCACTCTTAAAATACTTCCTGAAATACAACCGGGATTGCCAAAAAAAGAATTTTTATCAAGGTTAGAAACTGAAATTGAAAATGCTTCAAATGAATTGATAAAAAAGGAGTTATCATAATGGACGGTTTTTCACCAAGGGGAGGAAATAATAAACAGTTAAATGTTCTTGGTGGAATTCTTGAACCTTGTAAATCAATTTCACAAAGTGACAAAGATATTATAACTGGATTTTATAGAGATAATTGTTGCAATACAGGACAAGATGACTTTGGTTTGCACACAGTTTGCTGTAAAATGACAAATGAATTTTTAGATTTTTCAAAATCAGTAGGCAATGACTTGTCTACGCCCATTCCAGCATATAATTTTGTTGGTTTAAATGAAGGTGATTATTGGTGCCTTTGTGCTTCGCGATGGAAAGAAGCATTTGATGAAGGTAAAGCTCCAAAAGTTGTAATAAAATCAACAAATATTGCAACTTTATCTATTATTAAACTAGAAGATTTACAAGCCTATTCGGTTAATTAAAAAAGGGACAATAATATGCATTTAGATCAAAAGGTTACAGTAATATGTACTGATAGAGATACCAAGAATGAAGGTAAAATTATAAGAATGTATGGTAATGGAATTGATGTGGAAGTATCAGGAGCTATTGTTAAACTAAAAAAGACTAAACCTAATCAATATGTTGGGACCATGGCTGGTTTGGAATTCTTAGTAAAAACTTAAATTAATCTCCAACTTTTTTTACAATATCGATAACTTTATCTGTCTCTTCTTCTAATTTTTTCATTCCACTTACATTTATAGTGCCACCCTCAAAAACTGCGATTTTGTTATATAGAACATCACCTGATACATTACCATTTTCCATAATAATAATGCTCTTGCAGTTTATTTTTCCATTTACTGTGCCGTTCACAATTAATTCAGAGCTTTTTATAGTTCCATCAACTTCACCGTGTTCGTCGATAATAACCTGGTCAGCTTCTAATTCACCTAAAAATTTATTTCTAATTATAATTGATCCAGAGGTATTATACTTTCCTTCAAAAACACCGTCTCCACTAAGCTGAGAGCATTCCTCTAGGTTTTTTATTTTATCTTTAAGGGGTGATGAAATACGGCTAATTTTAATCATGTTCCTATCCTCTAAACTTTACATATGCTCTATTGAACTTTAAGCGCTGACAAAATTTATTTGTAACCCTAATAAATAAAAATTTTACAAATTTTTTAAATTATATAATTTTAATATTATTAATTCAAGTAATCAGTATGTATAATACTAATTAATTTTAATAAATATATTTTTAGGTAAAATCATGTATCAACCTTTTTATGCGAGCTCACAAATTAATCGTCATGGTGATTTTAGAAGTAATAAAGGTTTAATAAAAAATATTATATCAGACAACAACACTAAATTTGTTCCAGTTTTGAATGGGAAAAATTTATTTAGGCAATCTGATGAAAATATAGAAGCTTGTTTTTTTAATTCTGAACAATTAAAAACAATTTATCCAAATGGAATTGATAATCCTATCTTTCTTGGTGTTGCCAATAATATTAATTATGTTGGAATAGATTTAGACCACAATAATTCTGAAATGGATTTATGGTGTAATGAAAATTCAATAATTCTTGAAGATTTACGCAAATATGGTCCAACTTTAAATGATATAGATGCCTCTTTTTTATCTTTAAATAATGGAATGACATTTTGGCATAAGACACATCAATTTTGTGGTTCATGTGGCTTTAAAAATAATACTACAGAAGCTGGTTTTGTTAAAGTTTGTTCAAATATCGAATGTGGTAAAAGTCATTTCCCAAGAACAGATCCTGCCATAATCACACTTATTTCATATAAGGACAAAATTTTGTTAGGAAGGTCTCCAAGGTTTCCTGAAGGTATGTATAGTACACTTGCAGGTTTTGTGGAACCTGGAGAAAGTCTAGAACAAGCGCTTGAGAGAGAAGTCTTTGAAGAAGTGGGTGTTAAAGTCAAAAACATCAGATATTTTAATTCACAGCCCTGGCCATTTCCAGCTTCATTAATGCTTGGTTTTTTTGCTGAAGCTATTAATGAGGATATGAATATTGATTATAATGAGATTGAAGATGCTCATTGGTTTTCAATTGAAGAACTGAGATCTTTAAATCATCCTTTAATAAGTGGAGGATTTAAATTGCCAAGAGTTGACTCTATTGCTCGTAGGCTGGTCGATAATTGGATTAACAAGTTTAACTAATTAAATTTTAAGAGGGCATAAATGATTTTTTCTCCAATTCAAATTGCTAATTTGAATGTTTCAAACAGGATAGCTGTTGCCCCTATGTGTCAATATTCATCAGTCGATGGCGCAATGACTGACTGGCATACTCAGCATTTAATGCAATTAGGTTATTCTGGAGCTGGTTTAATAATGATCGAGGCAACAGCCGTTGAAAGAATAGGAAGAATAACACATCATTGTGTTGGTCTTTATAATGATTTTTGTGAAAGATCTATAAAAAAAACTTTAGAACAAGCAAAGTCAGTTTCTCAAAAAAAAACTGCCTTTGGTATTCAATTAGCCCATGCTGGAAGAAAGGCGTCAACACAAAGACCATGGGAAGGAAGAAAAAGTCTTTCCAAAGAAGAGGATCCTTGGTCTACTAAGGGACCTTCCTCCCTAGCTTTTGATGAGGATTGGCATGTTCCTGAAACAATAGAAAATAGTGACTTAGAAAATATTAAAAGTAAATTTGTAGAAGCATCACTCAGGTCAGTTAGAGTTGGATTTGACTTAATAGAAATTCATGGAACACATGGTTATCTTTTTCATCAATTTTTGTCTCCATTATCAAATCACCGTTCCGATAAATATGGTGGAAGTCTAGAAAATAGGATGAGGTATCCTTTAGAAGTTTTTGCAGCAATTAAGCAAGCGCTACCTAAAGACTTTCCTTTAGGTATGAGAATAACAGGTACAGAATGGGAAAAAGGTGGGATTGATGAGCAAGAAGCCATTATATTTGCCAATGAGTTAGAAAAAATAGGATGCCATTATGTATGTGTTTCTAGCGGTGGAAATACTCCTAATCCTAAAATACCAATTGCTCCACATTATCAAGTTCATTTGGCTAAAATTATAAAAAAAAATACAGATATGGTTGTAAGAGCTGTAGGCATGATTACAGATCCAATCAAAGCTAATCAAATTTTAGCAGATAAAGAAGCTGATATGGTAGCCATAGCAAGAGGTTTTCTAACTAATCCAAGGTGGGTTTGGGATGCTGCGAAAATTTTAAAGCACGATATTGAAGTGCCTCCACAATATGCAAGAAAGTTTTAGTAATTCAAAATGATTACAGAAAAATTTTAAAAAATATTAAATGGTTTTTTACGCTCATCATCTAGATGTTTTGCTGAATATAAGTTAACGAGATTCATATTTAAGAGAATTAACATAAAGAATATATGATCGACATACTGGCTTGTTTTGTTCCATTTTTTTTGTTTAAAAAGCAATATATTAGTAAGTCTTTTAATTTGTCATTACATAATTATATCCCGTTAAAACTTTGTACATTAAAATTAATATAGGCAAATTATATAACTAGTAAACAACTTATGGAGTGGAAGCAGTAAGGCCACCATCAACTACTATTTCAGTTCCTGTAATATATTTAGCTTCATCTGAACATAAAAATAACACTGCGTTAGCTACATCCCAAGATTCTCCCATTCTACCTATTGGAACTTGCTTATGTCTTTTTTTAACAAATCCATCATAATCTCCATCAGCGTATTTCTTTGCTAATCTATCAACTAAAGGGGTATGCATTAAACCAGGAACAACACAGTTAAGGCGTATATTTTTTTTTGCTTCAATAACAGCTGTAGTTTTAGTCATTTGAATGAGTGCCGCTTTCGAGGCACTATAACCAACTTGTGGTTTGCCTATATATCTCATTCCTGCAACTGAAGAGATATTTACAATGGACCCACCTAAGTTTTCTTCCATAATTGGGATAGTAAATTTAATAGAAAGGAAAGCAGTGTCTAAATTTAGAGTAAATTGTTGTCGCCATGTACTCGAATCTATTTCAACAGGTCCTCCTGGTTCAGATTGGCCAACTACATTTACCAGAATATCAATTTTTTTATATTTTGTTCTTACTTCGTCAAAAAATTCTTTTACATCATCTTCGTTTGTCATGTTTACTTTATAAAAGGTACAATCATTACCTTCTTTTTTAATGAATTCACATGTGTTATTGCCAGCTTCTTCATTAATGTCAATCCCAATTACTATTGCACCTTGCCGTGCTAAGAGAGTTGTAATTGCACGACCATTTCCAAAACCATTACCGATTGAACCGCATCCTGAAACAATTGCCACTTTATCCTGAAGATTTAACATAAAAAAATCCTTAAAATTTTTATTCATCAAGAGTATTGTAATACTATTAAACTTTTGAGAGCAATAGATAATGATTGATGCATCTAAACTATATTATAACAGATATGGTAAATATTCTGACCTAGATTTGTCACAAGTTGATATTTCACCTCTACTAAAATCTATTTTATCAAGAGCTAGTGTTAGAAAATTTTCAAAAAAACCTGTAACTAAAGAAACTTTAACATTGCTATTAGCGTCTGCTCAGTCTGCTCCTTCAAAATCAAACCTTCAACAATATTCAATTTTAGTAATACAAGACACTAGTATCAAAACCGAAATATCAAATCTGATTGGAAATACTAAATGGGCACTTACAGCTCCTGTATTTCTTCTATTTCTTGCTGACATTAGAAGAAACATTAAAATTTCTAACGATAGGGGGTATAAGCATAAGAATAATAACGTAGATACTTTTATGAATGGGGTAATAGACGCAGCTCTTTCTATGCAATCAATGATAATTTCTTCTGAGGCAATGGGTTTAGGGGTTTGCCCAATAAGTATGATTAGGAATATTATTCAAGAAGTTAAATTTATCTGTAATTTACCAAAAGGCGTTTTCCCAATTGCAGGATTGGCTGTTGGCTGGCCTGATCAAAAAGCTCCTGTTTCTCTTCGACTACCTCAGGATATAGTCACTCACTTTGATACTTATAAAGAAGATAATCTTGATCAAAAAATAAATGAATATGATGAACGTGTATTTAAAATAGCTCCTATTTTAAAGGAGAAACAAAGACATGTAGATCTTTATGGTGTTGCCCAAAAAGGAACTTGGTCGGAAAATATCAGTAGACAATTATCTGTTCCAGAAAGAGAAAACTTTAAAAAATGGCTGAAAGGTCATGGAATTAATCTTGAATAATATCTTGTAAAATTTTGTTAAATATTTTTTCATCTTCATACATTATCCAATGACCTAAATTATATTCAACATGAAATCTTACGTTAATATTTTGAGTTCTTAAAATTGCCATTCTGTCTTCAAGATAAACACCTACGCTAGCATCCTTTTCTCCCCAAACAACATAAAGCGGAACATTTTGTTTGCCTAATACTTTGGCTAAAGTGTCAGTTGCTGATATCGGTCTGCTCTTAATTCTATGAGCATCTGTATTTTGTTTTTGTATATGAACGGCAAAATCGTCGACTTTATTTGGATTATGCATCATTAAAATTTCAAGATTAGTTTTATGGGAGTTATAAATATCTGCTTCACTCATATTAGAATGTCTTGGTATCATATCTCTCATTTCACCTCTCTTAGCTCCCAATCCACCAGGCCCAACCAAAATCAATTTTTCTGGTTTAAAACCTCTTTGAATTAATTCATAAGATAAGTGACCAGCAATTAGCCCACCAAAAGAAAAACCACATATTATTGGGTTTTCATCTAATGTTATTAATTCTAAAATTGTATCAGCTAAATTCGAAGCTATTTTTTCTGGAGTGTGAGGAAGAGTTAAATCATTAGACTCTCCAAATCCAGGCATGTCCGGTATTAATACTCTATGTTTCTTTGAAAACGGTATTGCTTGTTTTATCCAATGCCCCCAACTTCCGTATCCACCATGTAAAAAAAATAAAGGTGTACCTTCACCCCACGATCTCCAACAAACTTTTGAATCCTTTGAATTAATAAATGATTTTTTTGAATGTTGTTCTATTGCAGAAAGATCTTCTAAATGTTTGTCAAAATTAAATTTATATTCAGTCATCGTTTTCCTATAGGTCATAACTTAGCAACTGATAATTTTTTTTTCGTTTATTAACAAGTATTTTTTTGATATTATATTTATGTTTATTAAATAAGTTTAAATTATTAAATAAGCTTCAACTATCCTTATATAATTGGCCATGGAGAAATTATTATGCCACATTCACCTGCTTCTAATGCTCTGTCTCATATTAGAGTAATTGATCTTACTAGAGTTAGATCTGGTCCTACTGCTGTAAGACAGCTGGCTGACTGGGGTGCAGACGTAATTAAAGTAGAGGCTCCAGAAAGTGTTGAGGCTGATGGAGCTCTTGGGGCATCAAGGCATACTTCTGATTTTCAAAACTTACACCGCAATAAAAGAAGCATTACGCTAAATTTAAAAAAACCTGAAGCCATAGAAATTTTAATGAAGCTTGTAGAAACTTCTGATGTAGTGGTAGAAAATTTTAGACCTGATGTTAAAGATAGACTTGGTTTGGATTATGAAACCTTAAAAAAAAGGAACCCAAAAATAATCCTAGCTAGTATCTCAGGTTTTGGGCAGGACGGCCCATATGCAAAAAGACCTGGTTTTGATCAAATAGCACAGGGTATGGGAGGATTAATGAGTATTACAGGCGCTCCTGGTGAAGGTCCCATGAGAGTTGGAATTCCAGTTGCAGATCTTACTGCTGGTCTATTTTGCGCTATGGGTATTCAAACAGCATTAATAGAAAGAGAAAAATCTGGTCTTGGACAGTGGGTTAATACATCCCTATTACAGGCTCAAATTTTCATGTTGGATTTTCAAGCTGCGAGATGGTTAAGTGAAAAGAATGTAGCAGGGCAGGCTGGTAATAATCACCCAACAAGTGTACCTACTGGTGTCTTTAAAACAACTGACGGATCAATAAATTTAGCTGTAGCTGGAGAAACAATTTGGAAACGATTTGTTGAGGCTATAGACAAAAAAGAATGGCTTGATAAAGACGAATTTAAAGGAGCTAAGGAGCGACTAGAAAATAGAGACTATTTAAATGATCTGATTGAAGAAGTTACTGTTCAAAAAAGTTCAAATGAATGGGTTGAAAAATTAGAAAAAGTTGGAGTTCCTTGTGGTCCAATCAATTCAATTGATAAAGTTTTTGATGATCCTCAGGTTAAACATCTTGGCATAGCACAGTCTATTGAGACAATTCCATTTGGTAAAACAGAACTTGTTGGACAGCCATTTAATCTATCCCGTTCCCCGAGTTCTTTGAAACAAAGGCCTCCAGAGAAGGGAGAGCATAATAAAGAAGTTTTGTCAGATTTAGGTTTTACTGACAATGAACTTAATGACTTTCAATCAAAAAATATAATTTAAATATAGGGCTTATAATGAATTCAGAAAAAATGATATCTCGAGTTGAAGATGGCATTGGATATATTACTTTTAACAATCCAGAAAAACATAATGCAGTATCAATAGAAATGTGGGACGCTTTGGAAAATATTCTTGATGGTTTTAGAGAAAATCAAAACATAAGGGTCATTGTTTTAAATGGAGCAGGTGGTAAATCATTTGTTTCAGGAGCAGATATTTCTAAATTTGATAAAGAACGAAGCTCTAAAGATGCTGTTTTGAGTTATAATAAAAGGACACAAAAAGTTTATGAAAACCTTGAGACGTTTCCAAAGCCAACCATAGCTATGATCAATGGCTATTGTATAGGTGGTGGTCTAAACGTAGCAGTTTGTTGTGATATAAGGATTTGTTCAGAAAAATCAAAGTTTGCAATGCCGGCTGCAAAATTATCTCTTGGATACCCTTTTTCATCAATAAAAAGACTATTTGATGTAATGGGGCCTGGAATGGCTAAGCATTTCATGTTTACAGCTGAAAAAATTTCAGCAGATGAAGCCCTATCTTGTGGGTTAGTCCAAAAGCTAGTTAAAGAAGAAGATTTAGAACTGTTTGTAAATAATTATGCTTCCACGATTTCTAAAAATGCTCCATTGACAATAAAAGCTATGAAACAGATAGGAATAGAAATTTCAAAAAACTCTGATGACCGAGACCTTTTGTTATGCGAACAACTTGCATCTGCGTGCTTTGATAGTGAAGATTATAAAGAAGGCCGAAAGGCTTTCATGGAAAAAAGATCGGCTAACTTTAAAGGTATTTAAGTTAATATTAAGCCTTTATTATAGAGGGTTATAATACTTTATAGCATTTTGATAAAATAAATGATTGATATGATTGCTACTCATTTTAGATGTAATGCTTTTAAATCCATCAAATATTTGATCAAAGCTAGCTAAAACACTATCCACAGGGAAATTTGATGCGAACATGCATCTTTCAAAACCAAATATTTTAATTGTATCTAAAATAATTTCTTTATTAAGATCAACAGTCCATTTTTTATTAGGAACGCAGATACCAGATATTTTTACGGCTGTGTTCGGTTCCTTTGCAAATTCTTCTAGATGAGTTTTCCAATCATCCAAACCTTTTTTTGATCTGTCAGCAGGAAGCCCTGTGTGGTTTAAAATAATAGGTGTGTCTGGGAAATCTCGTGCTAACTTAGAAGCATCTTTTAAGTGCCACCAAGGTGTTTGCAGGTCAAAACTAAGTTTGTATTTTTTTAGCAAAGAATACCCTTGTCTAAAAATTGGATCATTTAAAGTTCCTTTTGGATTAAGAAGTTGAACTTTTGGAGAAGGCGATGATTTTGGCTTATGCCTTATACTTCTTATTAAAGGAAATTGTTTATGCGCCTTTAAAACTTCCTCAATATCGTCTCTATCAAACCAGGCCTGCCCAACTAAGGCATTTGGAAATCCAGAGGCATCAAATAATTGTTGAAGCCATTTAGTCTCGCCCACAGGGTCACTAGTGTCCCATTCGGTTTCCATATGAATTGTTTTAACAATATTATGTTTTTTACTAACTTCTTTATAATCCGAAATTAAAAAGTTTTTACAGATGGAGCCATAGTCTCCATATCTAAACGGTATTTGATTTTTTGGGTCTAACCATGGGTTTTTTTTTAAACTTAAATCCCAAAAATGGTGATGAGCATCAATTATGGGTATGTCTTTCATGTTTTTCCTCTTTAAATGGTTTTACTTTTGTCTAATAACTTTACAATAGAAGTGCCATCTAGGTTTTCTTTTGATTTTCCTGTAAGGATTGTAAATAATTGTCTTGTTAGGCTAGTTATTGGTATGGGTATATTTTTTTGATTTGCAAGTTCAGACACCATGGAAAGATCCTTTAAAATTTGTGAGGCATAACCCTGAGGTTTAAAGTCTTTTTTTATCATTCTTGGAAATAAATGTGTTAGTAAATTTGACCCCGCATGGCCATCACTTAAAGCATTAGGAATTTTATGAGCATCAATTCCCCAAGCCTCTGCAAATGTTAACGCTTCGGCCAAAATAGCATAATTGTTCAATACTAATATTTGATTTATCATCTTTACTATTTGACCTGATCCAACAGAACCAAAATGTGTAAAATTTGATGAAATATCGTTTAAAATTGGTGAAATGATCTCTAAATCTTTTTGTTCTCCTCCAACCATTATTGCCAACGATCCATCTAAAGCTTTTTCAGGTCCTCCTGATACCGGAGCATCCACCCATGATGATCCTTTTTCTGCAGAAATTCGTTTAGAAAGATTTATAGTTTCATCAGCTAATGTTGTAGATAAATCTATGATAATTGTATTTTTAGAGGCGTTTTGAACTATTCCATTATTCCCAAAGATTACATCACTGACATTCTCAGTTTTATCGACACAGATAAATATAAAATCACAAGTTTGAGATATTTCAGCTGGATTTATACATATCGATACTTTATTCTCATTTTGAAAAAGTTCTAATCTTTTTTCATTTTTATCATAAGCGTTAATTGAGTAATTTACTTCTAACAATCTCTTTACAAGAGAAAAGCCCATTAACCCTATTCCAATGAAACCTATTGGTTTTTTATAATTATTCATAAACGTCCCATCAAAATTAAAAATATAAAACTTCACTTTAATGTTATATTATTAAAAATCATTTATTTCTAAGCAAATAAAAATTCTATTGATTAACTTAATATTTTTCTAAACCTAAAATTCAATCTTATCAGAGGCTCTAGCTAACTATGATCAATAACGTTAAGAAGGGTATTATCATAATTGTTCTTTCCACGCTTTTCTTTGCTATAATGGATGGTGTATCAAGATATTTAGCTGATACTTACAATGTTTTTGTGATAAATATGATCAGAAGTTGGGTTTTAGCTTTATTAGTAATTTCCATAAGTTTAAGAAAAAAGAATGGTATAAAAAAGGTAATATCTAGCAAACAACCGGTCATTCAATTTATCAGAGGAATATTACTTATATCGGCAATATTAATCGGGGTTTATTCATTTACAAAGCTTGGTTTAGTACAAACTCATTCAATATTATCCTTTTTCCCCTTAATAGTTGTTGCTCTGTCAGGTCCAATTTTAAATGAAAAGATAGGTATTCAAAGATGGTCAGCAGTGTTATTCGGCTTTTTAGGAATTCTTATTATTTTAGACCCAAAAAACTTTGTTGTTAGTTTTGACGCTCTATTACCTATTCTTGGTGCATTTGTTTTAGGTTTTTATACTGTTTTGACAAGAAAGGTATCAAAACATGATTCATCTGAGACAAGTTTCTTTTGGGTGGCTATGGTTGGTTGTTTTGTAATGTCTATTGTTGGACCTTTTTATTGGGAACCTATTTTTTTTAAGGATTGGGGTTGGATGGCTTTATTATGTGCGTTGAGTACGGCTGGTCACTTCTTGTTGATAAAAGCTTATGAAAGTGCAGAGGCAAGTGTTTTGCAACCCTTCACATACTTTCAGTTATTTTTTGCTTCAATTATAGGGGTAATTATTTTTAACGACAAAATAACATTATCAATATTGGTTGGTGGCAGTATAGTGGTAGGAAGTGGAGCATTTGCAGCATGGAGAAGTCACGTAAATAAACTAAAAAATTAATTTAAAGACATGAATAACTATTATAATCAACTAAGTTTTGAGGAGGTTTTATGGCGGAAACTATTTTAATAACAGGAGCTAATAGAGGCATTGGCTTAGCCTTAACAAAATTATCTCTAATCAAAAACCTCAATATTGAAGCTTGTTTTAGAGATAACAAAAAATCGGAAGAGTTACAGGAATTGTCTTTAGAGCACCCTAACTTAAATATTCATGAAATGGATGTTACTAACTCTGAAAGCATTAAGAAAATATCCCAAAATATTAATTTTAAGGTTGATATTTTGGTTTGTAATGCAGGAGTTAATAACGGGAAAGGTGATATTTTCAGTAAAGAGCACAATGAAAAGGCTATTATGGATGTAATGATGGCGAATGTTGCGGGACCATTTTTGACAATCAAAAATTTTTATAAAAATTTGAATGTAAACCATGGTGCAAAAATTGCTATTATATCATCTCTTATGGGAAGTCAGCAACACTCATCCTCTAATGCACCCATATACAGAGCTTCAAAAGCAGCTGCTAACAATTTAATGCGGACAATATCAAATCAATTTATTAATGATAATGTAATAGTAGCCTCTTATCACCCTGGTTGGGTTAGAACGGATATGGGGGGAAGCCATGCGGATATATCTCCAGAAGAAAGTGCTGAAGGGTTAATGAAACAATTTTTAAATTTAAAATCAAATGATACAGGAAAATTTTTTAATTATGATGGTAGTGTTTTGCCATTATAGCCTGATATTGATTAATTAAAAATTTTCTAATACTGAGATTTAAACTATGAACGCATTTAAATTTTATAAAATAACTTCCAATGATGAAATCAACATTTCATTTAAAATAAGAAAAAAGGTGTTTTGTGAAGAACAAAATATATCAGAAGACATAGAATTTGATAATTTAGATCATTTATGTAACCATTTTATGATTTATAAGAAACGCGAAGCTATAGCAACTGCAAGGGTTCGTGAAAAAGAAAATCATATATTTAAAATTGAACGGGTTGCTGTTCTTGTAGAGCACAGAAACATCAAAGTAGGTAGTTTATTGATTAATGAAATTATTAAATATTATAATGAAACAGAAAATAAGAGTTCAATAATTTTACACAGTCAGGTAGCCGTTGAAAAATTTTATAAAAGTCTAAATTTTGTTTCCTATGGAGAAAACTTTTTAGAAGATGGTATTTTGCATATAGCAATGAGGCATATCAACTAATTATTAATGTGACTTTGTTATGAAAAATAAAATTCGTTTGGCAATAGTTGGAACTGGGTATTTTAGTCAATTTCACTATGACGCTTGGGAAAGGCTAAATGTTGAAGTTGTTGCAATATGTTCATTAAATAAGAATGAGGCTTTAGCAAGATCAAAACAATTTAAAAACTGCAGGGTTTTCACAGATTTTAAAACTATGATAAATGAAACTGATGCAAACCTCGTTGATATTATAGTTCCTCCTAAAAACCACTTAAATTTTATCAAAATTGCCGCTGAGTCAAATGTTAACATTGTTTGTCAGAAACCGTTTACGAACAATCTTAAAGAAGCAAAAAAAGCTGTCAAAATTGCAGAAAAATACGGAGTGACAATCGCAGTTCATGAAAATTTTAGATATCAGCCGTGGTATATTAAAATTGATGAAATATTAAAGTCTTCATTATTGGGTGATTTATTTCAAGTGAGTTTCCGTATGCGACCAGGAGATGGGCAAGGCAAAGACGCATATTTAAACAGGCAACCTTATTTTCAAGAAATGGAACGATTTATGATTCACGAGACAGCTATTCACATAATAGATGTGTTTAGATTCTTGTTTGGTAATATTAATTGTGTTTTTGCTAAACTATCTAAACTTAATAATCATATTAGAGGAGAGGATGCAGGAATAGTGTTTTTTGAGTTTGAAAATGGGATGAGGGGTTTGTTTGATGGAAATAGATTATCAGACCATGTTGCATTTGATAGACGTTTAACAATTGGAGAAATGTTAATTGAAGGATCAAATGGAACATTAAGATTAAACGGAGATGGAGAAATTTTTTACAGAAAATTTAGTGAAAATAAAGAAAAAAAAATTATACACAAATGGAAGAATAAAGGCTTTGCAGGAGATAGCGTCTTTTATTATCAAAAACATTTATTGGATTATTTTGTTTATGATAAAGAGCTTAATAATGAGGCAAAAGATTATATAGAAAATTTAAAAATTGAGGATTCAATATATAAGTCTAACTCCTGTACAAGGGTGATAAAAATAAAATAAAATTTTGTTATGGTGCCGGCTGGGGGACTCGAACTCCCGACCTGATGATTACAAATCAACTGCTCTACCAACTGAGCTAAGCCGGCACTGATAAAATCAATAATCGATATTTATTTTGGAAACAAGAACTTATTTAATTTTTATAATATTTTTTTGCAATTGTAGCATTGTTATACAAGCCGCATTTGATACATTAAGTGATTCACTTTCCTCATTCATAGGTATTGTGATTAATGCATCAACCTTTTCTCTTGTTAATCTTCTTAGCCCTTTTCCTTCAGATCCAAGGATAACAGCTATGTTGCCGGTTTCTTTTTCTAAGTCAAAAATATCACCTGCCCCCCCATGCGCTAATCCATAAACTGTAAAATTTGATTGTTGTAACTTCTTTATTTCTCTAGCCATATTCGATAATTGAATTATTTCTAGTCTTTCAATGGCGCCAGAAGAGGCTTTTGACATTGCGGCTGTTTCTGAAGGGCTATTAGTTTGGGACAACGCTAGTCCATCCATTTTAAAAGCATGAGCGGATCTAATTATAGCTCCTACATTCTGAGGATCTGTCACTTGGTCTAAAATAATAATCCTTATCGGGTAACTTGTTTGATGTTGTTTGCTAATTAAAAACTCATCTAATGAAGTTCTTTGAAGTGGTTCAGCAATTAAAATTATATTCTGATGTGGCTTTAAATTGTTTAATTCATCTAATTCTTCTTTTTCTTTAATTTTAATTTCGATTGAAAGTCCCAAATCTTCAACTGTTCTCCTCCACGTGATGCAGTGATCTTGTGTTGTAACCAAGTAAAATAGTTTTCTCTTTCTATTACCTAGTGCTGATAATGTTGAATGTTTTCCAGATATAATTACTTGATTAGGCTGTAGTTTAAAATTTTTAGAAAAATTATTTATATTTTTGGACGCAAATCCTGATTTCTTTGATGATTTTGTTCCTTTGGTGCTCTTTAATTTTTTATGTTTGTTGTTCATTATAAAATCTTGTTTAAAAGCTACTTTAATTTTTTTTTGTTGACATTTAAATAAACCTTTTCTATTCCGCAAGGCTTGTGTATATAACATAGCACATGAATTATATTAAGTAAGGTGAATTACTATTTAACAAACAATAATTATAAATTTTCGGTGGGGTGGCCGAGTGGTTAAAGGCAGCAGACTGTAAATCTGCCCGCGTAGCGTACGTAGGTTCGAATCCTACCCCCACCACCATTAATTTAAATTTTAGCTTAAGTAATAATAAAAAGTAATAGAAAGGTTCTAAAAGATGTCTAAAGAAAAATTTGATCGTAGTAAACCGCACTGCAACATTGGAACAATAGGCCATGTTGATCACGGTAAAACAACATTAACCGCTGCAATTACAAAAGTTATGGCAGATGCTGGTCGTGCTGATTTTTCTGCTTATGACCAAATAGATAAGGCTCCTGAAGAAAGAGAAAGAGGTATAACTATCTCTACAGCTCACGTTGAGTATTCAACAGAAAACCGTCATTATGCTCACGTTGATTGTCCAGGTCATGCTGACTATGTAAAGAATATGATTACTGGGGCGGCTCAAATGGATGGTGCTATTTTAGTTGTTAATGCTGCTGACGGTCCTATGCCTCAAACTAAAGAACATATATTATTAGCTCGTCAGGTTGGTGTTCCTTCATTAGTTGTTTACATGAACAAAGTTGATCAAGTTGACGATGAAGAGCTTTTAGAGTTAGTAGAATTAGAAATTCGTGAGCTTTTAAGCAGCTACGATTTTCCAGGTGACGATATTCCTATTATAAAAGGTAGTGCATTAGCTGCACTAGAGAATCGTGACGAAGCTATAGGCATCAATTCTATAAATGAGCTGATGGCAGCGGTTGATTCTTATATTCCTCAGCCAGCTCGTGATAAAGATAAGCCTTTTTTAATGCCTATTGAAGATGTTTTTTCAATTTCAGGAAGAGGAACTGTTGTTACAGGACGTGTTGAAAGAGGAATAGTAAAAGTTGGAGAAGAAATTGAAATTGTTGGGATCAAAGAAACAACCAAGACAACTTGTACTGGTGTTGAAATGTTTCGTAAGTTATTAGATTCTGGTGAAGCTGGAGATAACGTTGGAGTTCTTCTCAGAGGTACAAAAAGAGAAGATGTTGAACGTGGTCAGGTTTTATCTGCGCCTGGTTCAATTAAGCCCTACTCAAAATTCAAAGGTGAGGCATATATATTAAACAAAGATGAAGGTGGAAGACATACACCATTTTTTAGTAATTACCGTCCTCAATTTTACTTTAGAACTACAGATGTAACTGGAGCTGTTGAGCTTCCATCAGGCACTGAAATGGTGATGCCGGGTGATAATATAGCAATAACTGTAGAATTAATTGCACCAATAGCAATGGATGAAGGTCTAAGGTTTGCTATAAGAGAAGGTGGAAGAACGGTTGGTGCTGGAGTGGTTTCAAGTATTCAGTCTTAAATAGTAGGTAATTAATAGTTAAAGTAATGAGAAAAGTTAAATTTAATTAGGAGTGTAGCTCAATTGGTAGAGCACCGGTCTCCAAAACCGGGGGCTGGGGGTTCGAGTCCCTCCACTCCTGCCATTAAAAAATTAAATTAAAAACAAGTTATCACTTTGACAAATTACAAAAAAAAAAGTAATAAATCATTTTATTCTTGCAAGAAAGGCTACTTATGGCTAAAACAAACCCCGCACAATTTGTTAGGCAGGTAAGACAAGAAATTAATAGAATAACATGGGCAACTAAGCGAGAAACTATGATTGCTTCGATGTCTGTTTTTGTTATGGCTTTAATTGCATCATTATTTTTTTTTCTGGTTGATCTTTTGCTATCAAATATTGTTCAAGCGTTATTAAGTTTTGGTGGCTAATTATATAGTTTTTTTTGTTTAATTAAAAGTCTTGATTGTGGACGGTTATAATGTCTAAGAAATGGTACGTGGTTCATGTTTTTTCAGGTTCTGAAAAAAAGGTATGCCAGAATATCGAAGAACAGGTCGTTTCTAAAAATTTGGAAGGTCTAATCGAACAAGTTTTAGTGCCAACTGAGGAAGTCATTGAGATTAGACGTGGGTCAAAAGTGCAAACTGAAAAGAAGTTCTTTCCTGGTTACATATTAATCAAAATGGAAATTACAGACGAGAGCTGGCACTTAATTAAAGCTCAACCTAAAGTGACGGGTTTCCTTGGCGCAAAAGGTAGACCAACCGCTATTAGTGAAGTTGAAGCTAAAAGATTGATTAGTCAGATTAGTGAAGGAGTAGATAGACCTAGATCTAGCATAATATATGAAATAGGTGAAGAAGTTAGAGTTTCAGAGGGTCCTTTTCAAAGTTTCAACGGTTTGGTTGAGGAAATTGATGAAGATAAGTCCAGGTTGAAAGTTGCTGTGTCTATTTTTGGAAGGTCAACTCCAGTTGATCTTGAATATACACAGGTAGAGAAAATTTAGGTAAAAATTTATTAGCAACTATTATATTTGTTGCGGAGGTTAAAATGGCAAAAAAAATAGACGGTTATATTAAACTAAACATTCCAGCAGGCGCTGCTAACCCATCACCGCCAGTTGGTCCAGCTCTTGGCCAAAGAGGTGTTAATATAATGGAATTTTGTAAAGCATTTAATGCATCTACTGATTCTTTAGAAAAAAATATGCCTATTCCAGTTGTTATTACAGTTTTTTCTGATAAGAGTTTCAGTTTTGTTACCAAAACTCCACCTGTGTCCTTTTATCTCAAAAAAGCTGCAGGCAAAGAAAAAGGATCCAGTGAGCCAGGTAGAACAGTAGGTGGTTCAGTTAAAATCAATCAAATAAAAGAAATAGCAGAAAATAAAATGAAAGATTTAAATGCTGCTGATATTGATGGTGCGATAGAAATGGTTAAAGGCTCAGCCAGGTCAATGGGTTTAGAGGTTGTGGAGTAGGTCATGAAAAAAAGTAAAAGCTTAATAGATATGTATAAAATTATAGACAATAAATCTTTAAATTTAGGTGAAGCAGTTGAAATTTTTGTTAATGCTAAAAAAAAGAAGTTTGATGAAACAATAGAAGTTTCGATGAATTTAGGCATTGATCCTAGACATGCTGATCAAATGGTTAGAGGTGTTGTTTCTTTACCTCACGGTAATGGAAAAGAAATGAAAGTTGCAGTTTTTGCTAAAGATCAGAAAGCTGAGGAAGCTAAAAATGCTGGGGCGGATGTTGTTGGCGCTGAAGAGCTTGCTGAAGAAATGCAAAAAGGTAATTTAAATTATGATAGAATCATAGCAACTCCTGATATGATGGGAGTTGTGGGAAGAATTGGAAAGATATTAGGCCCCAAGGGCCTTATGCCTAATCCAAAGCTTGGAACAGTAACTGCAGACGTAAAGTTGGCTGTTGAAGCAGCAAAATCTGGACAAGTTCAATATCGTGCTGAAAAAAATGGATTAGTTCAAGCTGGTGTTGGTAAAGTTAGTTTTGGATCTGAAAAAATAACTGAAAATATTAATTCGTTTATAGACGCTGTGCAAAAGGCACGGCCTTCTGGTGCAAAAGGAACTTTTATTAAAAAAATTTCAATCAGCTCAACTATGGGAGCTGGTATTAATATAAATATGTAGCTCTAAGTTATATATTTATTATGAGAATGATTGTTTTTCATTCTTGATTAGTCCTTAAAAAGGGCTAAACCTGTCCAAGACTGTAGGTGAATGTAAGAGTTCTTAATATCCTGCATAGACAAGGAAAGCAGAATTTCTGCTGTTACTTATAGGGCAGGCCGTGGGTAATTATATTACCTTAAATGCAACAAGTGTTATGATAGTGAATTGTCATAATAAAAAATTGGAGGCTTCTCGGTGAACAGAAATGAAAAAACCGACTTGGTCAATAATTTGCATGATACATTCGACAATGCGGCTTCAGTCGTAATTGTTCACTGTATTGGCCTTACAGTTGAGGAGAGTACAAATCTCCGAACTAAAATGCGAAACGAAAACTGTAATTTTAAAGTTACTAAAAATAGAATTGCACGTATCGCGTTAAAGGACACAAAGTACCAACACATGGACTCAATGTTTAAAGGACCAACAGCTATTGGTTCTTCTAATGACCCTGTGATGGCTGCAAAAATATTGGTCGATTATGCTAAAGAAAATGAAAAGCTAGTTATAATTGGAGGTGGTTTAGAAGATAAAGCACTTTCTAAAATAGATGTAGAAGCATTAGCTAAGCTTCCAAGTCTAAATGACCTGAGAGGAAAGTTAGTTGGCCTTCTTCAAGCGCCTGCTTCAAAGATACTAAGATTATCTGTGGAGCCAGCGTCTCAAGTTTTAAGAACTATTTCACAAAAATCAAAACAATAACAAATTAACATTTTGGAGATTAAAATGGCAGATATAGAAAAAATTGCAAATGACTTAAGTTCACTTACTGTTTTAGAGGCAGCTGATTTAGCTAAGCTTCTTGAAGAAAAATGGGGTGTTTCTGCATCAGCACCTGTTGCTGTAGCGGCCGCTGGTGGCGGTGATGCTGCACCTGCAGCTGAAGCAAAGACTGAATTTAATGTTATGTTATCATCAGTTGGTGAGAAGAAAATAAATGTTATTAAAGAAGTTAGAGCTGTAACAGGATTAGGTTTGAAAGAGGCTAAAGACTTAGTAGAAGCTGCTCCTTCAATGGTAAAAGAAGGAGTCCCTGAAGCAGAGGCTAATGAAATAAAAGCTAAACTTGAAGAAGCAGGTGCTACTGTCGAAATCAAATAATTGATTTTAAATAATAAATAAACAAGCTTATGTAATTAAGCTTGTTTATTAAGTCTTATTTTGTCCAAATTGTTACAACAAAATGTTTTTTAAATTTAAAGGATAATAAATGTCAGTTCAATCAAGTTCATTATTAAATAGAAGAAGAGTAAGAAGAACCTTTGGGAAAATTAAAGAAGTTGCCCAAATGCCAAATTTGATTGAAGTCCAAAGAAATTCTTATGAACAATTTTTACAAATGTATGTTCCATCTTTTGATAGAACTGATGTTGGATTACAAGCCGTTTTTAATTCTGTTTTCCCAATTAAAGATTTTACTGGTAGATCTATGTTGGAGTTTGTTTCTTACACATTGGAAGAGCCAAAATATGATGTTGAGGAATGCCACCAGCGTGGCTTGACGTTTTCCTCTCCCCTAAGGTTGACCTTAAGATTAATAGTTTGGGATATAGAAGCTGATACTGGTACTAGATCTGTTAGAGATATGAAAGAGCAAGATGTTTACATGGGAGATATGCCCTTAATGACTCCTAATGGAACATTCGTGGTTAATGGTACGGAAAGAGTTATAGTCTCTCAAATGCACAGATCACCAGGTGTGTTCTTTGATCATGATAAGGGCAAAAGCCATGCTTCAGGTAAATACTTATTTGCTGCTCGAGTTATTCCTTACAGAGGATCATGGTTGGATTTTGAATTCGATCCGAAAGATATTCTCAACGTTAGGATAGATAGAAGAAGAAAGCTACCGTGTACGACATTGTTGATGGCTCTGTTAGACGAAAATTCGGAAAAATATTTAAAGGAATGTAAAGAAAAAGAACAAGAACCCGATAGAACAAAATTAATTGGAATGACAAGAGAGGATATTTTAAATTTTTTCTATGAAAACCAAATATATAAATTCCAATCTAACAATTGGACAACTGATTTTATTGAAAACCAGTATAAAGGTGTAAGACTAAATTTTGACTTGATTGACTCTAAAACAGGAAAAGTTGTTGCTAATTCTGGTGACAAAATGACACCTAGAAATGTTAAGATTTTAACTGATAATGGTTTAAAAACTATTAAGGTAGATGAGCAACAGCTTGTTGGTAAATATATAGCTGACGATATAATTAATATAGAAACAGGCGAAGTATACGCAGAAGCTGGCGATGAAGTTACGGAAGATTTAATAAATCTTTTTAAAACAAACAATCTGGATGAATTAAAATTACTACTTATTGATAATTCCTCAGTTGGTCCTTGGATAAGAAACACATTAGCTTTAGATAAAAACGCATCTAGAGAAGAGTCCTTAGTTGATATTTACAGGGTAATGCGTCCAGGTGAGCCTCCTGCGCATGAAACTGCTGAAGCTTTATTTAACGGTTTATTTTTTGACCCAGATAATTTCATACTTTAAGATGCATTTTAATTAGTATGTTTTGCTTGAGATGAACTCATGATTCTCTTTTATATGTTCTAGTTAGATGTTGATCCAGGGGTATTTTATTCGTTAGATTATGAATAATCATATTTTGATTAAGAGTGGGTTACTCTGTTATGTTATGTGGCAGAAGCCTTAGATGGATAGGAACTTGATTGTTGAGTGTATGGGTAATTGGATTGTTTCTTATATTATGGATAGTTATTAGAGTCGTGTAGATTAGATTTTTGGTATGTGTTACCCTGCATTCCTTTCCTGGTTTCTCTCACTTCTCTACCATCACCTCTATGATCTCTACTTTCCCGAATATCACCTCTTTGATCATACTGACTATTGATGTTGTTTGCTCCTCCTCTTTCATTCCGTTCGTGACGATATTCATTAGCAGTGTTTCCACCCCGCCTATCTTCACTATAAGAAAAGTTCTGATTGTTTTTATCGTTGAAAGAATTGTATTAGGAAGAGGATGTTTATTATTTTGAATTTGTATTGTTATTCTGATGATTTGTATTGAAAGAATTGTTAGTAGGTCTTGTGTTTTTGTTATGGCCCCCTCGGGTTGACTAGTTTTGGTGATAGATTTATGCAAAATCATTGTTGTTACTCTCTTCGGCCTGTTTGTTAGACCGTGAGTTATTGAGATAAGAGGACGGTCCGGCTTTCTTTTTACTCATTGTTTTACTTAATTAAATTAAATGATTAATAAAAAACACTTTTGAAAACCATATATTTTACTGTCACCAAAAATGAATTGAATTTGATTATTTAATACTTATTATCTGCCTTACATATCTACAAATTTGACAAAAATCAAAAGTATTATTCATTTTCAGTCTTGAGGGGTTTTGGGGTTTTGGGG
>ENA-OQVM01002109-OQVM01002109.1-marine-metagenome-genome-assembly--contig:-NODE-2109-length-24244-cov-18.012331_pt1 | contig 24244 bp, 18 predicted proteins | sample MGYA00237776_ERZ505498 | MGnify/ENA primary metagenome ERZ505498 (study PRJEB26159, sample SAMN06265151) | marine metagenome | isolation source: Helgoland LTER site | place: Germany:Helgoland, sampling... | reverse complement strand
CGATTAACTGCACTGAGCTCACTACCCTCAATGTATGAACTCATCACAGACTCGATACGACGCATCTCAGCTTCAACAATAGAAAAACTGTCTTGTGCATTCGCTTTAGAATCTGACCACAACTCTATAGAGGCGTGTGTACCCATAACATCAAACTCATGGGCATACCATTCAGCTGTACTGACTTGAGAAAAAAATAGCAACAGATGAAAAAAAAAGGGAATAAAGCATGATGGCTTTATTCCCTTTAATCTATTCAATATTTTCGACACATTCAAAGTAACATCTCCAGCTTGTTTATTTAAGCCTAGTCTAATACTGCTAAGATGAGAGATGGCATGCTAAAAACGTTTACCCCCTCTCAATTACTGACTCGCGACCTCTCGCTTCCACTTTAATTTTTTCTCAATCGAAGAAATAATCATACCGGCAATATCCTTACCCGTGGCAGTTTCAATACCTTCAAGCCCTGGCGAAGAGTTCACTTCTAACAACAATGGACCTTTCTTAGAGCGAATAATATCAACACCCGCAACCATCAAACCTAAAGTCTTTGTTGCCTTTAATGCCAGCGCTTTTTCGTCTGCTGTAATTTTGACAAACGAGGCTGTACCACCTTGATGAAGATTGGCGCGAAACTCTCCTGGTGCCGCTACTCGTTCAATTGAAGCCACGACTTTTCCATCAATCACAAAGCAACGTAAATCTTTTCCTTCCGCTTCTTTGATAAACTCCTGCACCAACAAATTAGCCTTCAATGCCTTAAAAGCATTAATAACACTCTCTGCTGCTTTTTTGGTTTCTGCTAACACTACACCGCGACCCTGCGACCCTTCTAATAGCTTCACAATTAATGGCGCACCACCCACCATTTCAATCAAATCATTGGTGTCTATTGGTGAATTCGCAAAACCGGTTGTAGGAATGCTAATGCCATTTTTTAATAATAACTGTAGCGAATATAATTTATCTCTCGATTGCGTAACCGCCGCTGAAGAGTTCACCGTATACACACCCATGCTTTCAAAGTGTCGTGTAATCGCACAACCATAAAAGGTCATACTGGGGCGGATACGGGTAATAACTGCGTCTAAATCACTAATGATTTTTCCACCACGTGCATGCACTTCTGGCTCAAGCGCATCTAGCTTCATGTAGCATTGCTTGATATTAAGAAAAACCATTTCGTGGCCGCGCTCTTTACCTGCTTCCAAAATTCTTTGGTTGCTATACAGCAATTCATCACTGGCCAATAAACCAATTTTCAAACCACTTTTAACGGCTTCATTTTTTCCATAAAATTGCGATATTTCTCCAGGCTCTACATTACCTAAACAAAAGCTTAATTCAGGGTCGACAATCAAACGACCATTCATTGCCTCTCGACCGAGCAACATGCGATAACCCATAGAGTCGCGATTAGCCAAGGTCATTTCAATATCCCATTGATCATTACCAAGGCGAATAGGCGTACGGATAACGTAACGATCTTCTGACGTACCACTGGAATTCTTAACGGTACGCTTATCGACAATGGGCCGCTCACAGCGAATCACTGTGCGACGATTATTCTCTAGAGGATGGACTTCAAAACTCACCCATGACTCACCACCACGACGAAAGCGGTGTACATTAAAAGCATGAATTGAAGATGTGCGCGCACCTGAATCGACACGCGCCTTAATAGCGGGAATACCTAGCTCGGAAAAGTCACACCATTCCTCACTGCCTATCACTAATTTTTTATCAGCCATAATCATTACTCTAAAAGGCTATAAAGCCATTAATCCAAAGATGCATTGATGCCAGTATTTGGATATCCACTCGATATTAAGCGGCGCGCATTACAGCAGAGTATTTTTACATCACATATAGATAAAAAGGTAAATTTTGAATGTTTAACGATCGATATTAATCAGTCAACTCACTGTCCATTTTCTCCATCATACGGCGAACATAGGCAAGACGCTGATTCAAAACACTAATTTTCTGATTCACGCCCTCTGCATCAATATCGCTATCGGCCAGAGACGCTTCTAACTTAGTAATCTTATCTTTAAGTAGATGCTTTCTTTGCTCCAAAATCGATTTCTTCTCGGCACTTTCAGCCTTATCAAAAATCATTGTCTCGGGTGACTTGGAGTCACTTTTATCTTCTTGTGAAACCGTATGATTGGACTTGGCTAATACCTTGCTCTGCGCATCATAAACACGCTGACTCATAAAGGCTGGAGAAACAATTTCTATTTTTGCTGCATGCAAAGTTCTAAACATATTTTTACGCAATGTCGAACGTACGGTCAGCAGCTGTTTTACTTCTTCTAAAAATCCCGCCACGCGGTAAACGACACTAAAGTCACCCAGCGTTTTAACGTAAACGAAACTTTCAACTAAACCGGTTTTTTCAGCCGCTTCTAATAGCAGCTTCTCCATTAAATCTAAATCATTGTCATAACCTAATGAAACTTCGGCAGCGACAATCGTGCCTGAAGAACGCACCACAGAAACGGGGTTCGACACCAAATATAAGTTAGGGATAGTTGTTAAGTCGCGATCTTGGGTTTGAATTTCTGTATGAAATAAGCCGCGCTCAGTGACGCGACCAAATTGCTCTCCAACATGGACAAAATCACCGGCATGTAAGTTATCAACACCGCGCAACATTAAACCGGCCATAGCATTGGCGACAAAACTCGTCGATGAAAACGCCATCATTAAGGTTAGCAATAAACCTAAAAGCGTTAAGAGTTGTTTACGCATTTCATCATTAATTGGCAATGCCAGAATACCTGCCACTACAAACATTAATATAATGGCGACAACAATAAGCGAGTGTTTAAAATTGTTTCGCTGACCATCAGAGCTACGATGAAAGCTGCGTAACAATATATTAATGGTGACTGACCCAATTACAATAACACCCAACAAAGGCAGTATTGGCACAACCCAACTCAATACTGTTTTTATAATCGCTATATCCATAAACTTAATCGCCTACTCACTGGTATTAGCCTGACCACTGGTGTTAGTCTGGCCAGTTTTACTCTCAACTTTCCCATCTGCTTTGCTATCTATTTTGCTATCTGTTTTGCTATCTGTTTTGCTATCTGTTTTGCTATCTATTTTGTTATCAAACAGACGATCAAAATTCACATCGGGATCTGCCAAGGAGCCCTCAATAATATAAACTGCACTTGAAAGGCGATCCAATTCATCTTCAAACACTTTACTGGCAATATAAACTCCCGCCGCTACAGGGAGCCCACCGGTTAGCACGGCTACCCAAGGTAAATTAGACGCAACAGGCAAAGTAGCAATTAATTTAGCATCAATAGTTGATGCAGCTAAATCAACTTCGCCTGATAAAGAGAACTGGCTAGACGGTGCTTTTACCGTAATGGGCGTATCATAAAAGCGCGCCATGCTGTCACTGATGTTTAGAGAGCCAGATAATTTATCAAAACTGAGACCTTCTTTATAAAGGTCAGAAAAATTCAACTTCATGCGACGCACTATAGTGTCAAAATTAATAACTCCGATCAGTTTAAGTAATCCGGCTGCCGAATCGGATGTTTTTAAAAACTGACCATCTTTAAAATTAAATTCGATAGTGCCATCAGCTTTATTCAATGTAAACGTATCAGGGCCACCCTCCCAACTTAAATCAATGGTTACGTCTGCATGCTTACTTCTAATAGGTGATTGCCCTTTAGCATCATTGCCAAAGTGACTAATAAAATCTTCAATTGAATCGCTCTTGCCTATAAGTGATAGAGAGGACGCATACTCGCCACTTTCATTTTTAGCCCAAAGCAAACCATTATCAGCCTCAGTACTAAACAACATAGAAGCATAATTAACGTGAAGATCATGAACCAATACAGCATTACTCGAAGGACTTAATAAGAACTTCCATTGGCCTATATCTTGATCACCCAAATATAACTGCTGTATATCAATTTTTGCAGCCACTAAATTTTCAGGCAATAAAAATGCACTATCAGCATCTGTTGTTTTTGATTCAAGTGTATGGGGTTTTTCCAGACGCAGATAACTTAAATCAATTAGATAGCGCTGGGCATCTTCTACGCCGCTCAAAATTAATGGAATATCATTCAAAGAGGATAAAGACTCACCAACAACAGGAAGAGTTGTTGCTGTATTCTCTATCGGTAAAGATATACGCCCTTTAAGTTGGTCACTCTCAATATCAAACTGCCAACGCTGATCTATTTCAGCAGCACTTATCACTCCATGCAAAAACACTTCGCCGAAAGCAAGAACGTTATCTAATCGTAAATTTTTAACTACTATATTTGAAGAGGTTGAACTTACAGACGATGAATTTATTGATAATAAATCATCATTCCTGCTTTTTGCATTTAGATGAAGATCGGCAGCTGCCTCTGCGTAGCGATCAAAAATAGAGAGCCACTCGGTTAAGTTAAACTCAGGTATATACCCTGAAATAAGTAGTTTATTTTTGCGAGACTCTGCATATTCAATAGCCACTGAATCACTTGCATCTTTACCTACAATGACTGATCCACCTTGCATCTTATACCGATCAAAATTTAACTGCATATAAGCATGATTAGCGACACTCAATGTCATTGGCTGGTTAGCTGCTCTCATTTGCCAATTCAATGCTAAGTCTGCACTCGCCTCTTTAGGCTTATACAGCGATGCCGGCAATTTGATCTCTACACCCACTAAATCACTGTTAGCGGTTAATACCGTTTTCTCAACACTATGATCAACTCTTAGATCTATCGAAGCGGTACCTTCTGTCATGGCTAAAGCTGGCTGCTTTAACCATTCATATAAGTGATGAGTCTCTACATCAAATTGCCCGTCGACTCTAACGCTATTACCGTTTTGCAATTGAGGGTCATTTTTATAATCACCTAACACCAAACTAATCGGCTTATCCCATAAACGACCATTAAGCGTCTCAGACACTAAACCCTTGCTCGATGAATAGGCAATAGGTCCGGCAAGGTCATTCACCACCAAACCGATATTCGCCATATTGAGCTCACCGTCTGTTATGGCAGCGGTAAAGTCTACTTGAGTTTTATCAATATCACCTTTTTTTAACGGTACATATAAATGCATCTTCGCATTTTGTAACTCGCCAGAGGCTTGCCAATCACCTAGCGTATTTTCCAAGCGCGCTTTTAGCGGTGATGTTTGCAAAATAGTTAACGCATCACCAAAGCCACCGGAAAAATGACTATCAATCTCAACCGCTGCATCATCGCCTGCTCCGCGAACAAGCACGTTAGCTTCACTCATGACTAGCTTTTCAAACTCACCCGAATAAACTGACATTTGAACATCACTGCCCGCCAACATTAATAAACCATCAACTTTTGTTACTGGCGCCCATGCTTGATGGAAATTAAAATTAGCATCCGCTAAATTTAAATACATTTGAATGCTGCGCTTATGCTTATCTTCTTTCGCTAAAGAACCATGATAAACAAAACCACCGTCAACAATATCGGCATCAAAATCGCTTTGCGCAATCCACTTTTGCACATTGCTATTTATTTTATAAGGCAATAATTTAAGCAGCTGTGAACTGTGTGAATCACTCACACCAATATGCATCGCCATATGGCTAGATTCATCTTCGGCACGAGTTTGACCATTAATGAAGAATCGAGCAGCAAAGCTGCCTTCATCACCTGTCATCGCAAAGTGCATATCATCAGCACTAATTAAGAGTCGATTATTTAATATTGACCAACTCACTCGACTTTCTATTTGATCAAATAATAAAGCGTCGTGATAAACCTTAGGAAGGTGTAAAGAAAAATGTTTATTGTTAACTAACTCAATATTGCCTGATGTCGATAAAGCATTAACATAACCCGTTAAACCCGTAACGCCTGGAATGTTTTTCCAAGCATTAACGCTTACATCGTCTAATAGCGCCTCTAGTTTAAATCCTGCCATTTCTTGATTATAAGGAATAGCAACATGCAGCTGATTAAGCGAACCATCGACATTTAATGACTGTAATGCGTCGGATAATTTTTCGTTGAGTAATTGGCTGCCATTCACTATCTCTGTTAGCTGACCAATATCCACTGTCGGCATACTCAACACAATATTCGATACCGTGGTTTTGTCTCGCTCAATCGATATGTTGGCTAGCGGCATATTTAACGGTTCATCACGCCATGTAGCACCTAATTGCTGCCACCATAAATCGATGCCTTGCTGGTCATTGGCTTCGGCACTTAAGCGTAAAGTAATATCACTTAATTGCCAATCAGGGTTACTTGTTTGCTGTAGCATGCCATTGTTTATTTCAACGCTGGCCTGCCAGTTTTCATGCGGTTTCTTAACCGCCCAAAATTGGCCACTCCAATCATCCACTAACCATTGATTATTATTGTTAGTACTGGCGCTCTTACTGGCATTAGAGCTACCGTTACTAGTCTTTGAAATAAACCAAGGCGACAAGTTCAACTGCTCAGCGACAGCATACACATCCACTTGCGCATCCGCTGAAAAAGGATCGCCAATCGCATTAGCATAAATAGTTAAATTGCCGTCGTCGCCACCCTGCTGCGTAAAAATAAATTGTCGCGTCTGATCAAACTGCTGAAAATGCATTTGCATTACCGGCATTTGTATTCGCGAATCTACCCACTGGTTAGTCGATACCCATTGGTCATTCGGTAAATCAATATTAATTTCTTGTGCGTCAATCATCTGCAAACGCCGAACAAATTCATCTAACGATAAAGACTGACGCTCACCGGTTAAGTCTAAACCCAGCAGTGTCCATTCATTCGTCGAGGTCTTATCCAATGAAAGCGATAACTGTTTTGCACTGATATGCGTAATACGTAAACCTAAATCAATGGCCGAGGCTATTAAATCTAGGCGTAACTCACCGTTAACTAATGAAAATACTGTTTTAGTGGGTGCTTCAGAATATATGGCTTTATTAGTCTCATCATCTGCCTCATCATCAGCCTCACCTAAAGACATAGCGTCAGGTGAGCGAGGTAAACGTGCCACTAATGAATCAACTCGGAATACCGGTCTGAATTTTTTCCACTCACCACTGAAACCTTCTAACTGCCACTCAAGGCCCGTACGATTTTCTAGGTAGGAAACCAATTGTGGAGAAAGCTTTTCTAGCTGCGGCATATAGAAACGCCCCAGACTCATACAAACAGCCAGCACAATATAGACGCCGGCAATAAATATTAGCAGCGACCATAAAAAGCGATCAATAAAACGAAAGTAATTCACGCTAGCCTCTAACCACGAATCCACTAGTGGGTGCTGCCTTCATTGAGATCATCATTATAAACGGCACCTTAAAAGCCCACACTAGGATAAAACCACATCAAACTGTTCCTGCGTATAAACAGGCTCAACTTGAAATTCAATTTGTTTATCTAACAGCTCTTGCAAGTCAGCTACCACTCCTGCATCTTCATCAATCAAGCGATCGACCACTGACTGCGATGCCAGCACTAATAAACGACTGTTTTCATAGGCTCTCGCCTCTCGCAGAATTTCTCTGAATATTTCAGAGCACACTGTTTCAGCTGATTTTATTGAGCCGCGACCATCGCAGACATAACACGATTCACTTAATACATGTTCTAAACTTTCACGCGTGCGTTTTCGTGTCATTTGCACCAAACCTAAATCCGAAAAACCGCCAACATGGCTTGTCGTTTTATCTTTTTCGACGGCTTTCTCTAAGGTCCGTAATGTCTGACGTTGATGCTCTTCACTTTTCATATCAATAAAATCGATAATAATGATGCCGCCTAAATTCCTTAAGCGTAGCTGTCTTGCGAGTGCGGTTGCAGCCTCAAGATTCGTTTTGAAAATAGTCTCTTCAAGATTTCGCTTACCAACAAATGTACCGGTGTTAACATCAATCGTAGTCATGGCTTCTGTTTGATCAATCACTAAAGAGCCACCCGACTTTAATTGCACCTTACGACCTAAAGCCTTAGTAATTTCATCTTCCACGCTAAACAAATCAAAAATAGGTCGACTCGAATCATAAACTTCAATTTTATCGACAAACTCTGGAATAAATTCTTTAGCAAATTTAATCAAACGCTCATATACAGAGTGGCTATCGACTCGAATTTTTTCTAACTCGGGATAAACAAAATCGCGCATGGTGCGTTCACACACATTGAGATCTTCATAGATTAAAGCCGGCACCGTTGGTGCGGCCATTTTTTTCTGTAAAGCTCGCCATAACCGCTTTAAATAACGTACATCAGCAACAAAATCATGGTAGTCAGAAAACTCAGCAGCGGTTCGAATAATATAACCCGCTTGCATCACTTTATCTTCTGGCTCTGTCATCACTTCAGCTAAAGCATCTGCCAATCCTGATTTCAATAAATTTTGACGCGCTGAATCTTCAATACGATTAGAAATACCAATATGATTATTTTTAGGCATATACACTAAGTATCGAGAAGATACTGATAAATGCCCCGTCAAACGCGCCCCCTTTGTCCCTAAAGGATCTTTAACTACTTGCACTAAAAGACTTTGCCCTTCTCGCAACAAAAGACGAATATCAGGTTCTTCTGTTGAGGCATCGCCCGCTTCAAGATCACCAACATGAATAAAACTGGCTTTATCCAAACCAATATCAACAAACGCGGCTTGCATACCGGGAAGCACTCTAACGACTTTGCCGCGGTAGATATTACCGACAATACCTCGACTGCGTTCGCGCTCTACCACCACCTCTTGCAATATGCCATTTTCGACTAAAGCAACCCGTGACTCCATTGGCGTCACGTTCATTAGAATTTCTTCACTCATAGTCAATATCCTTTACGTTAACCACTCTAAACATCCTGTTAGCTGGCTCTGTTTATGTTAGTTTTTTAGCTTTCTATTATTCACTTTAAATTTTCACTATTCACTTTAAACTTTCACTATTCATTTTAAACTGTCACTGCTAGCTCAATACTAAAATACTCATGCTGGTTATTTCATTACTTAAAGCAAAAGCCGAGTTTGGTTAATAACTGGCTGGTCTCAAATAATGGTAAACCCACTACACCAGAATAACTGCCTTCAATACGAGAAACAAAAATTGCCCCAAGCCCCTGAATGCCATAAGCACCGGCTTTATCAATCGGCTCGCCGCTTTGCCAATACCATTGGACCTCTTCTGGCTCAATGGTTCGAAATGTCACTTGTGTCTTACTCGTAATGCTGTGCGTACTATATTCGCCACTGGTATCTCCCGATATGACTGACACACTGGTATAAACACTGTGAGTGCGGCCAGACAGTAACCGTAACATCTGCTCCGCATCAGCCTCTCCAGCCGGTTTTCCGAGAATAGTATCATCGCAAACCACTATCGTATCGGCACCTAGCACAGCCAATGGCGCTGTAAGTGATAACGGTAGTGACTGATCGATTAACGCACGATAACCAGCCATAGCCTTATCAAATCCCAGTCTACCGACAAAATCCTCGGGATGCTCGCCACTATTGCGGGCTTCATCGACATCGAGACACAATTTTTCAAACTGTAAACCCAGCTGCTGCAGTAACTCCACCCGTCTCGGAGATTGCGAGGCCAAATACAGCGCTGGTGCGGCAGAAGATAAAGAGGAGTCGAATGAGATAGGATTGCTTGAAGAACGTGGAGTGTCGGCCGGAGTTTTCATAATAATTTTCATTCAACCTAAGCATTCACGTATTAATCTAACGTTTTATTTAAATTGCCATCATCAACAAAATCATAATCGCAAACGATCCAAAAATAATCTGACTAATGGCCAGATAATGGCACTTATTAAAGCAGGAATAAGAAAGGCCAGCGTATGGTAACTACCACCAGTTAGACCATGCACCCAGTAACCAATAAGCTGATGGATACCCACTAACACAAACACTGAGGCAGACTGCCCAAAAACGCCAAACATGCGTAATCGTTGATGCAATAAAAAACAGACATAGGCCAACACCGTTAAGCCTAAGGCGTTTTGCGATAGTACTACACCTTCTAACACATCAATTGAAAGGCCTAGACACCAAGCGAACACCATACCGATATGAAACGGCGCAGCAACCACCCAGTAAATAACGATGACCGCCGCAAATTCAGGACGCAGCCACTGCGCCCAATCCGGTAGCGGCCAAACAGCAAACACTAACGCAGCTATAGCACTTACCGCCACCACACCCCAAGGCATTATCTCAGGACTATCAATAGCGCGAATCATCTATGCATCAACGTGTTCGCTCGCCAGAAAAAACCAATAACACGAAGCGACTGCGATCTAACTGCGCGCTCGGTCTAGCGACAACTTTTAAGAATGGCTTGCCAGGATCTTGTATTACCGACTCAACGACACCAACGGGATAGCCCACAGGAAAGCGCTGACCTAAACCTGAACTCACTAACAAATCGCCCGCTTTAATATCCGTAGTGGCCACCACATTCGGTAGCATTAATGTATCGATACGACCTGCGCCTTCGGCAATAGCGCGAACGCCGTTGCGATTAATTTGCACAGGAATAGAATGGCGAGAATCACTAATCAGAATAACGCGTGCCTGCTGCGCATTAACCTCAACCACCTGGCCCATTAAGCCATAGGCATCAATGGCGGGCTGCCCTACATACACGCCTTCATCAGCGCCTTTGTTAACCACAATTTGTTGTTTAAGCGGATCTGCAGACACGTTAACTAACTCGGCAATCAAGACACTGTCTTGCAAAACCGTCGATGAGCTGAGTAGCTCACGTAAGCGCACATTTTCAGCCGTTAAAGAAATAAATTTTTGCAACTTACCATGCAGAATACGCGCCTCACTGTGGAGACGCTCATTATCTGCCATCAACGTTTCACGCGAGGTAAAGTAAGAATCAACCCCCTGCACAACATTGCTGGGGCTGTTCGCCAACCAATAAAAAGGAATGGAAACATAAGATAATGCAACGCGCGTACTGCCCGTTAAATTCGTTTTATAGTCGGCTGCAATTAGAACAAGCGAAAGGATGCCCAGCACTAATAAGCGTGCGCCAATCGAAGGGGATTTTCCAAAAATGGGCTTAATCGTGTATCTCCGATATCAACTATTAACGGCGGTCGTCAATGAGCTTTATCAATAGTTGTTATCAATAGTTGCTATCAATGGTTGCTATCAATGGTTCATATTAATGACGGCTATCAACAGCGGTTATTAATCCGTCGACAGAAAATCGATATTATACTGATCCATTAATTCCAGCGCCTTACCGCCACCGCGGGCAACACAGGTGAGAGGATCTTCGGCAACAATCACTGGCAGGCCTGTTTCGTTAGTCAGCAAGCGATCAAGACCGCGTAGCAAGGCACCACCACCGGTAAGTACAATGCCAGACTCAGCAATATCAGAAGCCAATTCAGGCGGTGATTGCTCTAACGCACCTTTTACACCTTGAATAATAATGGTTAACGCATCTTGCAAAGCTTCCATCACTTCATCACTGTTCATGGTGAACGCACGCGGCACACCTTCAGCCAAGTTACGACCACGCACATCAATTTCACGAAGCTCGCCGCCACCAATCGCTGTACCAATTTCTTGCTTAATTCGTTCAGCCGTCGCATCGCCAATTAAGCTACCGTAGTTGCGACGCACATAAGCGACAATGGCTTCATCGAAGCGATCACCACCGGTGCGAACCGAATCGGAGTAGACCACACCATTAAGCGACAAAATCGCGATTTCAGTAGTACCACCACCAATATCAACCACCATAGAACCGCTGGCTTCTTCAACCGGCAAGCCTGCACCTATAGCAGCGGCCATGGGCTCTTCAATTAAGCGAACCTCACGAGCACCCGCACTTAGTGCCGACTCACGAATGGCTTTGCGCTCAACTTGAGTAGAATTACAAGGGACGCACACCAATACACGAGGACTGGGGCGAATAAAACTGTTTTTATGGACGCGAGAGATAAAATGCTGAAGCATTTTCTCGGTCACCTGAAAATCGGCGATAACGCCGTCTTTTAGCGGGCGAATAGCCATAATATTGCCCGGCGTTCGACCCAGCATGCGCTTGGCATCGGTACCTACAGCAGCAATCGTCTTTTGGCCGTTATGTATGCGAATAGCCACCACCGATGGCTCATCAAGGACAATACCCTGCTCCCTCACATAAATTAATGTGTTGGCGGTACCAAGGTCAATCGATAAATCGTTAGAAAAAAGGCCTCGAATGGTCTTTAACATAAAAATACAGTCTCTTTTTTTAAAGGATGGCAGCTTATCAAAATTATTCCGTCATAATGGCATTCAGCCGACTGAGAAATAACATGCTTTTTTAACCAAAGTGCTCGTCTAATCTGACAAAGTCTCTCGTTTTTTGGCACAATCCACCTCACCATTTGCCTAAACGGGACTATTAATGGCCAGTGAATTTTTAAGCGCCCTAAGTAATCGGCAAACTGTAACAATGGCAGGGATTTAGGGCAAGGCTGAAATGTGATAAGTTAGCGCTTTTATTGGTTTTAACGGCGTTTGTTTAAAATTTATAAGGTAAATCTGGTTTCACAATCACTCTCACCAGAATACCCCTTATTTAACGAGCACTAACGTGACTGCCCAGCGGTCAATATCGACTGAAATTTGAAACGACAATGAGTATAAAAGCACCATGACAATTACCCCCGAACAAATTGCCATTACCGCAGGCCTAGCCAAATTAAAGATTGACGGCGATGAAGCGATTGAAGTCGCCAAACGCATTGGCGCCATTCTCGAATTGGTCGATCAAATGCAAGCGGTTGATACCAGCAATGTTGAACCCATGGCCAACTCACTCGATGCTGTCCAACGACTTCGTGTGGATAAAGCGATTAAGCCTGAAAACCCCATTGACGTTCGAGACACTCTGCAGCAAATTGCACCTGCCACAGAAGATGGCTTGTATTTGGTCCCTAAAGTGATCGATTAGCTGGTTAATTATCAGCCAGCTCAATGAGCGCTTTCGACTACAGACTTTCTTAAATTATTAAGAACCTTTTTACCCACAGATATCACTATTGCCAATGAAACCCTTACACGAACTCACGATTGCAGAAATACAATTATTACTGCAACAAAAACAATTTTCTTCTCGCGAAATTACGGGTCATTTTCTCGACCGTATTGCGCAGCAAAACAGCATTTACAACTGCTATATCAGCGTCGATAACGACGGCGCACTCAGCGCTGCCGATGCTGCTGATAAAGCTATCGCTGCTGGCGCTAACGGGCCACTGCTTGGCGTACCGTTTGCCCACAAAGATATTTTTTGTACACAAGGCATAAAAACCACCTGCGGTTCAAAAATGTTAGATAATTTTATTCCGCCATATGACGCTACTGTAGTCGCTAAAATGAAAGCCGATGGTGCCGTTATGTTGGGTAAAACCAATATGGATGAATTCGCGATGGGTTCATCTAATGAAACCAGTTACTTCGGCCCCGTTAAAAATCCCTGGGATATCGAAACCGTTCCCGGTGGCTCATCAGGTGGCTCAGCCGCGGCCGTTGCCGCACGACTCGCCCCCGCTGCGACTGGCACAGATACTGGTGGTTCAATTCGCCAACCAGCTGCATTGTGTGGCATTACCGGCTTAAAGCCGACCTATGGCCGCGTGAGTCGCTATGGCATGATCGCATTCGCCTCTAGCCTTGACCAAGCCGGCCCAATGACGCGCACCGCTGAAGACGCTGCCATTTTGCTTAACAGCATGTCTGGCTTCGACGCCAAAGACTCTACCTGTACTGATATTGCCGTGCCGGATTACACCGCCACATTAAATCAGCCTATTAAAGGTTTAAAGATAGGTATACCGAAAGAGTATTTTGATGAACGTCTGGATGCGACCATGGCGACTACCGTCCAAGCAGCATTAGCCGAACTCGAAAAACTCGGCGCTATTTTAGTCGATATTGAGTTGCCTAATTCTGCGTTATCCGTACCCGCTTACTATGTGATTGCGCCAGCTGAAGCCTCCTCGAACTTATCGCGCTTTGATGGCGTACGTTATGGCTACCGCTGTGATAACCCCAAAGATTTAGAAGACCTTTACACGCGCACACGTACCGAAGGTTTTGGCGAAGAAGTGAAGCGTCGTATTTTAGTGGGCGCCTATGCACTGTCTGCCGGTTACTACGATGCCTACTATCGAAAAGCGCAACAAGTGCGTCGCTTAATCAAACAAGATTTTGTTAGCGCTTTTGAAAAAGTCGATATTATTGCAGGGCCTACCTCACCATCACCGGCGTTTAAATTTGGTGAAAAAGGTGATGATCCTGTCGCCATGTATTTAGAAGATATTTATACCATTGCAGTGAACCTAGCTGGCTTACCCGCTATGTCATTGCCCGCCGGCACCATGAACAATATGCCGGTTGGTTTACAGTTAGTTGGCAATTATTTTGCCGAGCAACAATTATTAAATACCGCGCATCAATTTCAAACTGTTACCGACTGGCATCAACAGTCACCCGTAACAGAATAAAAAGCAGAGTAAACACACAGCGCTGGTAATTTAACATTCAACTATTATTTTAAGACAAGGTTACAACGATATGCAGTGGGAAACCGTGATTGGCTTAGAGGTACATGTACAGCTATCCACCCAGTCAAAAATTTTTAGTGGCTCATCAACCGCCTTTGGCGCCGCCCCTAATACACAAGCCGATGTGGTCGATTTAGCGCTACCGGGCACCTTGCCAGTGGCCAACCTTCAAGCGTTTAAAAGCGCCATTATGTTTGGTTTAGCCATTGATGCCGAAATAGGTAAAGAGTCTGTATTTGAGCGTAAAAACTACTTTTACCCCGACTTACCCAAGGGTTATCAAACCACGCAATTAGAAAAGCCTATTGTCGGCCTCGGTTATATTGCGATACCCACAGCGGTTGAAGGCGAAATTAAACAAATTCGCATTCACCATGCTCACCTTGAAGAAGATGCCGGTAAATCATTGCATGAAGACTTTCATGGCATGACCGGCATTGATTTAAATCGCGCCGGTACACCGCTGATTGAAATCGTTTCTGAACCTGATATGAGATCATCGACAGAAGCCATTGCCTTCTTGAAAAAAGTGCATGCCATAGTCACCTACTTAGGCATATCCGATGGTGACATGTCGCAAGGCTCATTGCGTTGCGATGCCAACGTATCAATTCGCCCTATGGGTGAAGAGAAGCTAGGCACACGTACAGAAATAAAAAACCTTAACTCTTTTCGTTTTATAGAAAGAGCGATTCATGTTGAGGTTGATAGACAAATTGATTTACTCGAAAGTGGCGGCGTTATTAAACAAGAAACGCGCCTTTACGATAGCGATAAAAACGAAACCCGCAGCATGCGCAGCAAAGAAGAAGCTAACGATTATCGTTACTTCCCCTGCCCTGATTTATTGCCCGTCATTATTGATGATCAAACCATTGAAGAACTGCGCGCCATTATGCCCGAGCTGCCTGAACAAAAACTGCAGCGCTTTCAAGAGCAGTTTTCGTTATCAGCTTACGATGCATCAATACTCACTGAACAACGCAGCATTGCAGAATTTTTTGAAACTGCCACCACACATTGTGGTGATGCCAAACTATCTGCCAACTGGGTAATGGGTGAGTTATCGGGCTATTTAAACAAACATGATTTAAGTATTGAGCAATCACCCGTTAATGCCGAACAACTGGGTGCATTAATCAGCCGCATTAAAGACAATACCATTTCAGGAAAAATCGCCAAGCAAGTGTTTGAAGCTATGTGCTCGAATGAAGGCAGCGCCGATGAAATCATTGAAGCCAAAGGCTTAAAGCAAGTGAGCGACAGTGGCGCTATTGAAGCGATGGTCGACGAGGTCATTAATAACAGTCCTGACCAAGTAGCGCAGTATCGTGCCGCAGAACCCGACAAGCGTAAAAAATTAATTGGCTTTTTTGTTGGCCAAATAATGAAAGCCTCTAAAGGCCAGGCCAACCCTGGTCAGGTAAACCAAATTTTGGCGAAAAAATTGAATGCCTAGTAATAGATCAACTAACCATCATCGTTTAAAACAATGTTAAAGGAAATAAGGGTAGCTCCATGGCTTTAAAGAAAGACAAAGAAAAAGTAATTGATCCCGTTTGGGGAGAAGAACGCATCCGTGAGTTTTTAGACTTACAAGCACCTATTGGTGAAAATGCTGATCATCATAAAGTGCTCAAAGCTTACCAAAGCATGCGCCCCGAAGATTTTGTTACCTTTATCGATTTTTTTGCTGCCGCTAAAGGCAATCTTGATGCTAAAGATCAGCAAGGTAAAACGGTCGCTGAATTAATTAGCACGCACCGTTATAGTCAGCCGTATCTTGATGCAATAGCTAAACATCAATAATCATTGCCTTATTGATTGATCAAAGCGGCCTTCTGCGCTGCTTATAAAAACATCCACAACTAAGTAAAATCGTTATTTTTTAGCCGCTTATAACAGTGTTTTTTGTGCTGTTTTAAACGGCTGCCTGCTTTTTTCTTTAAGAGTTCGCGCCCCAAAAAATGCACTAAAAAAACACAAACCTAAAAAAACAGCACAAAAATCGATCATAAAACTTATAAACCTTTAATTTTATACAAAAAAAACAGCCGCTAATGTGCACCATCATGATACTTTTTGATTGCGTCGAATTAATCTTCGCAACAAAATTATGATCATTTATTTTTTTAGCAAAATTGTTTTTCTGTTTAAAACTAAAACTAAAGGTAGAAAATTATGAGTCTAATACAAATTGTACGTATAGTAGCCGTTGCAGTAGCTGTGATTGGAGCGTTTGTAGCGATCCCTGAAGCAGGTTTAATTATGGCAATCATTGGTTTAGTGATTGGAGCTATTGGTGTTGATGCAGATCGTGCCACGGCCTTCCTTGTTAGCGCAGTAGCGTTATCAGTTGTTGCTGGATCTCTTGGTTCGATCCCTGTAGTAGGTGAGTATGCCACTTCTATTCTAGGCAATGCTAGCGCCATTTTTAACGCTGGAGCAGTTGCAGTTATCGTTATGGGTATTAAAGACCGCGTAATGGAATCATAAGTACTGTTAATTAAATAAGTACTATCGATAAAAAAGGCTCGCTATATGCGGGCCTTTTTTTTGATGAAAATTTTCTATCTATAATCTAAAGCCCACTACCCACACTAACCATAACGCGCATAAATCGCTTCTTTCTTTTTCGGATCAATATTCACTTTGGATAAGTCACCATTAATATGCGCAAGAGACAGTAAGCGTTTGTCCATAATCAAAAACCAAAGGCTTGGAATATAGGCCATCAAATACATGCCAAAATAACCGTTAGGCATTTCAGGAATATCTGGAAAATTTCGTAGACTCTGATAACGACGAATAGGATTCGTATGATGATCAGAGTGGCGCTCAAGATTAAACAACATGATATTACTTAAAATATAATTGGCATTCCATGAATGACGTGGCTGGCAACGTTCATAGCGGCCATTGTCTTTTTTCTCTCGGAGTAATCCATAATGCTCAACATAGTTAGCCGACGTAAGCTGGAACCAAGCCCAGCCATTATGTATAGCTAAAAAGGGCAACATAATCCATCCAAAAACGAACACTAAAGGACCTTGTAAAATCAGCGTTAAAAAATAAGATTGCAAAATTTCATTGTGAATAGAAAACGTATTTTTACCCTGTTTTTGTAGTCTCGTTTGCTCTAAACGCCAACCGCGCTTTAAATTTCCCGGTATTTCACGCAAGGCAAAAGCATAAATTGATTCACCCATACGAGAGCTAGCAGGATCTTCTGGTGTAGCTACCGCCACATGGTGACCACGATTATGATCAATACAAAAGTGTCCATAGCCAAGCACAGCCATACAGACCTTAGCCAGCCACTGCTCAACGGTTGTTTGCTTGTGGCCTAACTCATGCGCGGTATTGATACTAAAACCGCTATAGCCACCCGCCACAATCGCTACCAGCGCGATAGCCCACCAACTTAAATCGTTAGTCCCCACAAGATAGGCAGCCGCAATTAATACAATAATATGCATGGGAATAGTTGCGTATGTTAAATAGCGATAATAAGTATCCGCTTCCAGTTGAGGCACAATTTCTTCTGGCGGGTTATCGTTATCACTACCAATAATACTATCCAGTAAAGGGATGGCTAAATAGATAATTAAAATGGGTAGGCCAAGCGTCCACTCTAAACCCGTTTGTAAAAAAACCAATATACCCAGAAGCGGCACGGCAGGCATAACGATAGATAAGAGCCAAAGATACCGTTTTTTATCTTGGTAAGTGATGAGTTCACCCGATGGATTCGATATTGAAAATGTTTTCATGCGACAACCCTACTTTGTATAACGACTGATTAAAGTAATGATAATTGACACTCTCTCCTTTATAGGGGTTAAATAGCATCTATTAAAGAGTTATATACCATCAAGTAAAAGGTGATATACAGTCATCAAAGGGGTTATATAGCCTCACTACATGCTGAATATCCTTTTAAGGGTAAAAAAAACCCATGGAGTGCGCATGCATCAGTATATTTTTTCTCACATTGTTGAGCTTCTCGAGCAAAAAGGCATTACTAAAAACGACTGGCTAAATGGCCTTAGTCAGTCGGGCCTTGATAAATCAGGCCTTGATAAATCGGGCATCGATATTGAAAACACACCTTTTTTGACGGCCGTACAAGCTGACCAAGTGTGCAGTGTCGCCATTCGATTGTATGGCGAAGATGATCTAGGTATAAAAGTGGGCAGTCGCTTAAAGATGGTGTCGCTGGGCATGTTTGGCTATGCGCTCATGACAAGCTCAACAGTAGAAGATATTTTAAAACTACTCTTACGCTATAACCGCGCAGTTCTTCCCAGTATGGACATTGAGGTAGAGCGCATAGGCGACCATATTCAACTCAAAAGCAAAGGTGACCATTTACCGCCAGACTTAAGTAAGTTTTATACCGATACACTTTACAGCGGCCTATTTGAAAACCTGAAAGTATTAGCACCCCATTGTCTCAGTAGCGCGCAGCTTCACCTAAGATACAAAGAACCGACTGACAGCAGTCTTCATGCCTCAGTGTTTGGTGATCAAATAACATTTAGCGCAGCAGATTGCGCAGTCGTATTTGAACAAAGCGCCCTTCGAGAAACCATAAAATCCTCCGATCCTATCGCGCAAGATATTTTTAGGCGTCAGTGTGATCGGATATTGGCAAACGATACCCATGCGGGGTTAGTCAGTGAGCAAGTGACGCGTGAGCTATTATCGTTTCACTCACACTTTCCAACCTGCGCGGTAGTGGCGCAACGATTAAGTATTAGTGAAAGCACATTACAGCGACGGTTAGCAAAAGAAGGGACTAAGTATCAGCAACTACTTGATCAAATACGCTTTCGGCTAGCGTTAGAATATTTACAGACCACCGATTTACCGATTGCTGAAATTGCAGCTTTACTTGATTACGATAATCCTGCCAATTTTCGTAAAGCGTTTAAGCGCTGGTCATCGACCACCCCCTCGAAAATACGTGAAAACTTAAAAATTTAAACCATCAAATACAATACGACTACCTACTTAAGGCCTTCTAAAAAACCAAAAAAAGCGGGCTTAGGTTTTAAATCATCGTCATAAATAGTGGGCCAGTCGATCATATCAAAAAACCGTCTTATCCATGTATCCCTATCAGTAAAGCCCCAAAAGGTAATTCCGTACTGCTGCTCACTAGGAACGATCTCTCTATACATCTGCACTAGCTCTTTGTATTTTTTCTTTTGTGCCTGCTTCATCTCTTCGGTTAACTGTTTATGATTTTCAATACCACCGCCGCGCGAATCATCATGGGTATTAAAAATAATATCCACTTCAGATAAATGAATTTGCAAACCAGTTGCGGCGGCTTGTTTTAACGTATGGGCGATAACTTCGTTGGGAATATCCATACGAATATGCATTTGAAAGCCGATACCAGAAATCGGCACACCACGCACCTGAAAATCTTTGACCATGACCATCATAGAATTGAATTTTTCTAAGTCCCGCTCAATATTGAAATCGTTATAAAACAATATCGCATCGGGGTCAGCTTCATGTGCATAGCGAAAAGCTTTTTCAATATATTCAGGTCCTAAAGTCTGATACCAAATAGTGTCAGTTCTATACCCTACCCCTTTAGTAGCAAAGCCTTCATTCACTACATCCCAGCCATCGACAACACCTTTATAACGACCCACATAAGTATGGATATACTCTTTCATAAAGCCATCGAGCCACTGCGGATTTTGACGCGCTTTTTTAACCACCCAGCTTGGGGTTGATGAATGCCAAATTAAATTATGGCCGAATAATCTTTGCTCATGTTTTTGTGTATAGGCCACGGCCTCATCGATGACTTTCCAGTAATAACCATTTTCCGTCGGCATGACTTTATGCATCTTCATGTCTGAACCGGTAGTAAGGCTATCAAAATGATATTGCTGTAAAGCTCTTGTTAAGGGATTTTTTTTAAACTCATTCATGCGAACCGACGTGCCGACTGGAAAGTCTGCAACTTCATGCAAAGACTCAACGATTATTGGTGGCGTTGACACGCAGGCCGATAAAAAAGCCATACAAGATAAGAGGATTAAAGGGTTCTTCATAAGCTGTTACTCGTTTTTTATATTTATCAGCGAATAGAACATTATTGCCTGACTACACTATTTGTAAATACAAATTTGGTAACAGAGTGTGTTAAAAAAATAAACTGATCTAAGTACTCAGAAGATATCCGGTTTGCCATTTATTAAAAACAATCAACTTGTACTCCACCAGATCTTTCATATAATATTTTGAATCAGAATAATAGGAATAAGATATGAAATTAGCATTAACGCATATTGGCCGAAGCTTAATGGCACTGTATTTTTTCTTGCCGGGAGTAATGAAATTTATTTCATGGGATATGCATGTGGCGTTAATGGAAACACATGGAATGATTATGGCACCTACCTTACTGGCGATTGCCGGTATCATTCAAATTGCTGCGAGCATTTGTCTTTTTATTAATAAACAAGTTGTTATTTGCGCGCTTGGTTTAGCGGCGATGGTTTTACTCATCAACCTAAACTTACATGATTTTTGGAATGTTTATGAGGGCGTTGATACTAAACATGAAACCCAGAATTTTTTCAAGAATATGGGCATATTTGCAGGCCTCTTATTACTCGCTGCAATGAATATGGGTGAGCCGAATAGTGAGCGCAAAGAAGAATAAACACTAGCGGGTTTAATTATTGGTACGACCGAGTGGATTAATCCAAATAACCTTGAGGTCATTTGCCCCCCCTTTTGTTTCACAACGGGGGCTTCGCCTTCGGCTCGTTGTTAACTGCTACGCAGTTAATCGAACCAGGTGGTTCTCATCCACGAATCGTAACCATAAAAAAGCCCGCGTTAAGCGGGCTTTTGAAATTGGTACGACCGAGTGGATTGATAACTTCAGCCTAAGGGCTGTAGTTACCTGCTGCGCAGGCAGCTCGCAAGCGAGCTGTCTAAAATGCTACGCATTTTATCGAACCGCGGTGGTTCTCACCCACCCAATCGCACCCATAAAAAAACCCGCAGAAGCGGGTTTAATTATTGGTACGACCGAGTGGATTCGAACCACCGACCCCTACCATGTCAAGGTAGTGCTCTAACCAACTGAGCTACGGTCGTACTGTAAAAAACTAACTCAACACCATTATAACGATGCTGGCCAGCGGAGCGCTATTATACGGATCATCGCCCCCGCTGCAAATTTATCTAAGCACGCTTAACCAATAAACGCTTTACGCTTTAATATTGTAAGCTGATCTCGCACTCTACCCGCTTCTTCAAACTCTAAATCACGCGAATGCTTGTACATTACCATCTCTAATTCCTTGATTTTGTTAGATAAAGCTTTCGGAGATAAATCTTCTGCCGTATCCGCATACGATGCCACTGTAGGCTCTGCAACCTTACGCCCTGCACCACGCTTCGATTTACTCGAGCCCGCATAAGCCCCTTCCATAATATCGGTTACGCCCTTTTTAATGCCCTCTGGCGTAATGCCATGCTCTTTGTTGTGCGCCTCTTGTATTAATCGACGACGATCTGTCTCGTCCATGGCGCGTTTCATTGAACCCGTTATACGATCAGCATATAAAATCGCTCGCCCATTAACATTTCGCGCTGCTCGACCAATAGTCTGTATCAATGCCGTTTCTGAACGTAAAAAGCCTTCTTTGTCGGCATCTAATATGGCAACTAAAGACACTTCGGGAATATCTAAACCTTCACGCAGTAAGTTAATGCCGACCAACACATCAAATTTACCTAAACGTAAATCACGAATAATTTCTACTCGCTCAACCGTGTCAATATCGGAATGCAAATAACGCACTTTCACACCATGCTCTTGCAAGTAATCCGTTAAGTCTTCGGACATGCGCTTAGTTAAGGTCGTTACCAAAATGCGTTCGCCCTTAGCTGTGCGAATATTGATTTCTGATAATAAATCATCCACCTGCGTTGTCGCGCCGCGTACTTCTATAATAGGATCTAGTAACCCTGTTGGCCTAACTAACTGCTCTACAATAGCGCCCGCTTTCTCGCCCTCATAGCGGCCGGGTGTGGCCGTGACAAAAATACATTGTGGTACGAGGTTTTCCCATTCTTCAAAGCGTAACGGCCTATTATCTAACGCCGAAGGTAAGCGAAAACCGTACTGCACTAAATTCTCTTTACGCGATCTATCACCTTTATACATAGCGCCAATTTGCGGTATCGTTACATGTGATTCATCAACCACGACTAAACCGTCATGCGGCAAGTAATCAAATAACGTAGGTGGCGGCTCACCCGTTTTGCGGCCCGATAAATGCTTGGAATAGTTTTCTATACCCGTACAAAAGCCTAATTCGCGAATCAATTCTAAGTCGTATTTGGTGCGCTGACCTAAACGCTGCTCTTCTACTAATTTGTCATGATTTTTTAAATGCTCTAAATGACCACGCAACTCTTCTTCAATGGCATCGGCGGCTTTTAAAATATTATCGCGCGGGGTCACGTAGTGCGATTTAGGATAAATGGTGAAACGTGGCACTTTACTTAATACTTCGCCCGTTAAAGGATCAAATAAACTTAATGTCTCTAACTCATCATCAAATAAATCAAGACGTATAGCATTACGCTCAGACTCAGCCGGAAAAATATCGATAATATCGCCGCGGACTCTAAAATTACCGCGTGCAAAATCAATATCATTACGGCTGTACTGTAATTCAGCTAAACGAGTCAAAATATCACTTTGAAAATAGCGCTCACCACAACGTAAATGCAACACCATTTTTAAATACGCTTCGGGATCACCCAAACCATAAATCGCCGATACGGTGGCTACAACTAAGGCATCGGGGCGTTCTAACAGGGCTTTCGTGGCGGATAAACGCATTTGCTCTATATGCTCATTCACCGATGAATCTTTCTCTATAAAGGTATCGGAGGCGGCAACATAGGCCTCTGGCTGGTAATAGTCGTAATAGGATACAAAGTATTCAACCGCGTTATTTGGAAAAAACTCTTTAAACTCACCATATAGCTGTGCGGCCAAGGTTTTATTGTGTGCCATCACAATAGTCGGCCGCTGTAGCTCAGAGACAACATTGGCAATGGTAAAGGTTTTACCTGAGCCCGTTACACCCAATAGCGTTTGGCTAGCAAGGCCTGCATGAATGCCAGCCACTAGCCCTTCAATAGCGGCAGGCTGGTCGCCGGCAGGTTTATAGGGTGCTTCTACGGTAAATGTCTTTGGCATGGAGTCAATCAATTAGCTAGCGATAAAAAACGGCATTCATTCTGACATAGGCAAGGACTATTGAACACGTAGATCGGCGAAAAACTGCGCTTTTTATGGTGGATATTGCGTCTTACAAAAGAATCGGCCAACAACACTTGACGAGGCCGCTACAGCCCATTAATATGCCCGCCCTTGGCATTGATCTGGGTCTATTTAAGGCGTTGATCAGTAGCATGTCTGGATTTGTATTTTTAATACCAAATCATAAAGATCTGCTAAGCTAAGACGAAGGTTTTGTTTAACGCTTTAAAAAGTTAAATAACACTTTCTACCATTCCGCCTTAGCTCAGTTGGTAGAGCAAATGACTGTTAATCATTGGGTCGCTGGTTCGAGCCCAGCAGGCGG
>ENA-OQVM01002103-OQVM01002103.1-marine-metagenome-genome-assembly--contig:-NODE-2103-length-24293-cov-12.272877_pt1 | contig 24293 bp, 24 predicted proteins | sample MGYA00237776_ERZ505498 | MGnify/ENA primary metagenome ERZ505498 (study PRJEB26159, sample SAMN06265151) | marine metagenome | isolation source: Helgoland LTER site | place: Germany:Helgoland, sampling... | reverse complement strand
TATAAATAAAATTCATTAAATAATTTTTTTTTAATAATGTGTTTAGAAAGATCATTTCCCCCTTCAACTAATAAATTTCTGCAGCCAAGGACATAGAGTTTCATTAAAATTGATTTAATATCAAAGTTATCTTTATCTAATTTACTTTTGATTAAAGTTATGCCTCTTTTTTTTAACATTAATTTCATCTCAGATTTCGCGTTATGATAAAAAATTATAGTATTTTTTTTATTAGCTGTTTTAAAAATGTATGAATTTTTTTTAATTTCTAAATTTTTATCTAAAATTATTCTTTTAGGTGAAAATTTATTCAAACCTTCTAGTCTGCAATTAAGTTTTGGGTTATCTTTATTTAAAGTTTTGGACGAAATCATTAACGAATCATTTTTATATCTAAGATAATGTGTAAATTTATCAGTATGAATATCTGAAATTCTTTTTGTATCTTTGCTATATATCAAATTATTTCTAGAAATTGCAATTTTACCAGTAACATAAGGAAGGTTTTTTTTTCTATTAAAGAAATAAGGTGTATAAAATTTATTAATTTCTTTTTTGAGTAAATTTTTTTTTACTAAAACATTTTTTGACTTAAGAATTTTTAAAGTTTTACCTTTAACTTTTTTATCAATATCTTCAACTCCATACACAACTTCTTTAATTTTATTTTTAATTATAATATTTGTGCACGGAGGAGTTTTTCCATAATGACTACAAGGTTCAAGGGTCACATACATTTTTGAGCCTTCCAAATTTTCATGTGAATTTTTAATGGCATTAAATTCGGCATGAGGTGTACCTTTAAAACCTGTTTGACCAATTGAAAGTATTTCATTATTTTTAACAATTACACAACCTACAGAAGGATTAATTCCAGTTAGTCCATGACGAGCTTTTGCCAATTTCAAGGCAAGCTCCATAAAAATTTTATCTTTGATTGAAAATTTATCTTTTTTTGTAGACATCTAATTTGTCCACGAATTGTACAAAATCTTTTTCTTCTCTAAAGTTTCTATAAACAGAAGCAAATCTTACGTAAGCAACAGGGTCGAGCTCTTTTAAACCTTCCATAACCATAGTTCCAATAGTAGTAGATGAAATTTCACTTTGACCAAGCTCCTCAAGTGATCGAGAAATTTTACTTATAAATTTTTCTGCTGTTTCAGTATCAATAGGTCTTTTTTTAAGAGCAATAAAAATAGATTTTGATAATTTATCTCTATCAAATGAAGATTTTCTTCCATTTTTTTTAACAACCATAATTTCTCTAAATTGCACTCTTTCAAAAGTTGTAAATCTTGCTCCACACACACAAAGCCTTCTTCTTCTTATGGCTGTGCCATCTTCAGTTGGTCTTGAGTCTACTACTGAGGTTTCACCTTTTTTACAAATTGAACAAATCATTATTTTAAATTTTTATATATTGGAAAGTTAGATGTAAGTTCTATTACTTCATTTCTAACTTCTTCTTCAATTTTGCTATTATCGTCAGGGTTTTCAGATAAACCTTTTACAACTTTAGTTATTAGTTCACCTACTTTCTCAAACTCTTTTAATCCAAAACCTCTAGTTGTTGCGGCTTGAGTACCTAGTCTTATTCCAGAGGTAATCATTGGCTTTTCTGAATCGAAAGGTATTCCATTTTTGTTACAGGTAATATTAGCATTTGAAAGGCTTTCAGCAGCAGCATTACCTTTTACATTGAAAGGTCTTAGATCAACTAACATTAAGTGTGTATCTGTTCCACCAGAATAAATCTTAAAACCATTATTCTTAAGTGTCTCAGATAAAATTTTGGCATTTGCCAAAACGGATTTGATATAATCTTTAAAATCTGGTCTTAAAGCTTCTAAAAAACCAGCAGCCTTTCCAGCAATGACATGCATCAACGGTCCACCTTGATAACCAGGAAATACTGCAGTGTTAAATTTTTTTGCTAGGTCTTCATGATTAGTTAAAATAATTCCACCTCTAGCACTTCTGAAAACTTTATGAGTTGTTGAAGTTACTACATGCGCGTGTTCACATGGGTTAGGGTACCCTTTGCCGGCAACTAAACCTGAAAAATGAGCCATATCCACCATCAAATATGCCCCTACTTTATCAGCAATCGCTCTAAATCTTTTAAAATCGATTACTCTAGAGTAAGCGCTACCACCACAAATTATAAGTTTTGGTTTATGTTCTAATGCAAGTTTTTCAACATTATCATAATCAATAAGTTCAGACTCTTTATCAACATCATACCCTATTGGATTAAACCATTTACCTGACATTGAAATTTTTAACCCATGAGTAATGTGTCCACCAGAATTTAAACTCATTCCCATAAATGTATCACCAGGATTTAATAGAGCTAAAAATACAGCTCCATTTGCTTGAGCCCCAGAATGTGGTTGGGCATTTGCAAATTTACAATCAAAAAGTTTCTTTAATCTTTCTATGGCTAAATTTTCTGCAACATCAACATGCTCACATCCATTGTAGTATCTTTTTCCAGGATACCCTTCTGCATATTTGTTTGTTAATACAGAGCCTTGCGCCTCTAAAACAGCTTGAGAAACTATATTTTCAGAAGCAATTAGTTCTATATGTTGTTGTTGTCTTTTTAACTCATCACTTATGGCTTTATGTAATTCTGGATCAGTTTCAGATAAACTGTCTTCAAAAAAGCTTTTATAATTTTTATTTAAATAGTTTTTTTCACTAGACATAATTAAATCTTTTTAATTCTTTTTGCGTGTCTTCCACCTTCAAACTTTGTATTTAAAAAAATGCTAACGCAATTTAAAGCATTTTTTTTAGTAAGAAGTCTTGATCCTAATGTAATGATATTTGCATTATTATGCAATCTTGATAATTTTGTAGATTTTGAATTATAGCACTGTGCAGCACGAATATTTTTATGTCTATTAGCAGCAATATTCATTCCCATACCAGACCCACAAACTAAAATACCTACATGTTTGTTACTAATCTTAACTTTTTTAGCGACCTTATGAGCAAAATCAGGATAATCTACCCTACCATCGTTAAATGGACCTAAATCAACTATCTTTATATTTTTTTTATCTAAGTAATTTTTGATTAATTCTTTTAATTTAAACCCAGCATGATCAGATGATATGAATATTTTTTTCAAACTAATTAAATTTATGATCTAAAACACAAGCAACTAAATGGATACGATCTTCTTCACCACCATTAAATGCATTATGATATTTTGTATTATTTGTAATCCAAACAGAACCATCAGCTGGTAAATGCATGGCAACATTATCAATGACCATTATTGATCCTGGGTTAGTAATAATTGGTATATGCAATCTAGGCTCAGGGTCTCTATGCCAACTTAATGTTGATCTTGGTTGTTTTAACAATACTCTTACTCTTCCAAGCTTATACTTAGATGAAAGCACATCAAAAACTTCCTTAAAATAAGTATCTTTAAATTCATCGATAAATTCTGAATATGCAGACTCGTCGATAGTTACATCTCTAACAACTTCCTTGCCTGTTGCATCCGGTTTAGTCCAAAAAACACCTCTGGCTTTATGACCTTTAATAGAGTCTGGATCACCAGGAATTTGAGTTAGAGATATTGCTCCAAAGTTACTAATCTCTTCAGGACCATCAAATTTTTTTATTTTTAAAATTTCACTATATGCCTTTTGAAGTTCAGTAATATCAAATTTAATTTCCTGTTTTTGAAAATCATTAAAATTTAATGTCATAATATTTATTAGTTACTCTTTTTAGAATATATTTGTATAATACATTTGTCGCATTTTATAAATATAATAAAAACATGATAACAGGAAGCTATCCAAACCTAAGGCTTAGACGTAGTAGAAAGAATGATTGGTCTAGAAGACTTATTCAGGAAAACAGCCTATCTTCAAGTGACTTTATTTTACCAATATTTCTTATTGATGGAAAAAATAAGAAACAATCCATAAAAACTATGCCTGGAGTTTTTAGGTATTCTATAGATAAAATTGGTCATATTGTTGATAAAGCCATTAAGAATAAAATACCTATGGTTGCGTTATTTCCATACACAAATTCAAAGTTAAAAAATGAAATTGGCACCGAAGCGTTAAATGAGGACAATTTAGTTTGTAGAGCTATCCAATATATTAAAAAAAGATACAGAAATGAAATTGGTATTATGTGTGATGTAGCTTTAGATCCCTACACTTCCCATGGTCATGATGGTCTTATAAAATCTGGCTATATATTAAATGATGAAACAAATGAAATTTTAATTAATCAATCCTTATTGCAATCCGAAATGGGATGTGATGTGCTAGCACCTTCAGACATGATGGATGGTAGGATTGGAAAAATAAGAAAAGCATTGGATAAAAATGGTTATCAGTTAGTTCAAATTCTCTCATATGCAGTAAAATATGCATCAAGTTTTTATGGACCTTTCAGAGATGCGGTTGGATCAAGAGGACTTCTAAAAGGAGATAAAAAGACCTATCAAATGGATTTTCGAAACAGTAATGAAGCCTTAAGAGAGGTTGCCCTAGATATAAAGGAAGGAGCAGATATGGTAATGGTGAAACCAGGAATGCCCTACCTTGATATTATAAAATCAGTAAAAGATAATTTCAAAATTCCAGTTTTAGCTTATCAAGTTTCAGGAGAATATAGCTTACTCACAAATAGTATTAATAAACGTTTAATAGATAAAAACTCAATATTAGAAAGCTTGATCTCATTTAAGAGAGCTGGCGCAAATGCAATAGTCAGTTATTATGCTGACAGAATAAATGAAATAATACTTTAAGGCTATTTTAATAAATTTATAAAATGACTTCTTGAAACGGGTAAATTTAAATTATTTGGTTTCAATATACTTTTTTCAAGATAATCACTAAGAAGCTTAAAACCTTTTAATAAATTTTTTAAATCAATATTTTTTGTATTTTGATCTATCAAAAAGTTTGGAATAAATTTTTTTTCTGAAGATGATTTTACAAAATAATTAATTTCTCCTTCTATAACTTCTTTTTCGACCATTTTTTTAAGTTCAAGATCATAACCAAGTAATTTTAATAACTTTAATTCCCAAAAAATATATTCTTCAATCCAATTATCATGAGTTAATAAATCAAAAAATTCATCTATTAAAATGTAAATGTCATTATTTGATTGAGCTTCAGCTGTTAAAAGTTTTACAAGATGCATAGCAGAAGTTATGCAGCAAAGTTTTATACTATTATCAAAATAAATTGGCGTAGTAGCTTTAACAATTTCTACTTTAAAATAACCAATTCTATTTAAACTTTTGGAATTATAATTAACATGAATCTTATTGCCAATCTGTAAATAATTTTTAATTTTTTTTGAAGTACCACCAAAAATAATACCAGAAATTTTTCCATAATTTTCAGTAAATACCTCTGCTATAATGGAATTTTCATTGTATCGATTTTTAGATAACAAATATCCTTTATCATCCCAATTCATTTTTTAAAAATACTCTCAAAACATATGGTTGCAGCGTTCTGTTCAGCATCTTTTTTAGATGAACCATCTGCTGTAAAAATTCTAGTATTCTTTAATTTCACAGAGACTTTAAATAATGGCTTATGACGAGGCCCTGTATTTGATATTAATCTATAAATAGGTAAAGTTTTAAACATCTTTAAAGAATATTCTTGAAGTTTAGTTTTGGCATCAATTTCAGTTATCACACTTGCATTAATATGCTCATTCCACAAATTTAGAATAAATTTTTCAACAAAATTAATACCTTTGTCTAAATAAATCGCACCTATTAAAGCTTCTAAGCAATCAGCTATAACTTTGTCTTCAATTACAATTTTTTTATTTTTTGGATTAAATACCAAAATATATTTTTGTAATTCAATTTTTTTTGCAATTTCTAAGCATTTTCTTTTATTAACTAGAGATGCAAATTTTTTATCCAATATTCCTTCACGTTCATCTGGATAAATTTCTAATAATTTTTTTGCAATAACCAACCCTAAAACTCTATCACCTAAAAATTCAATTTTTTCATTATTATTCAAAGAGTCATAGCTTTTATGAGTAAGACTTTTTATTAAAATTTTAGGATCAGAAAATTTTAACTTTAATTTCTTTTCTAAGATTGATGAAGATATTTTCATTAATTAATAGTTTTAAAAAAACGATCGAACCTAATAGTTTTGTGCCATTTCCAAAAAGAAAAGATACTTGCAATTCTAAAATCTGATGAAAAAAAGATAAATTGTGCCTTACCAACTAGATTATCTTCATGGACATATCCAACGCTTGTTAAATATCTACTATCTTTAGAACAATCTCGATTGTCTCCAAGGAAAAAGTAATGTTTTGGTGGAACTATAAATACATCAGAATTTTGAAAACTATAATTTTTTAAATAAACGGTATTATGTATTGCACCATTTGGTAATTTTTCTTCAAACTTAATAACATCTATAGTTTGATTGCCACAATAAATTATATCATTCTTTGGAACCCTTGATTTAAAAATTTGATTATTATTAAGAAATAAATCACCATTTATGAATTGAATATTATCTCCAGGTAATCCTATTAATCTTTTGATATAATCTGTTCTATTGTCAGCAGGGGTTTTAAAAACAATAACATCTCCTACTTCAGGTTTTTGTGAAAATATTCTGCCATTGAGTATCGGTGGACTAAATGGAAAAGAATGTTTGCTATAACCATAAGAATATTTGGTAACAAATAATCTATCCCCAACCAATAATGTAGGTTCCATAGAAGATGAGGGTATATAAAAAGGTTGTATGAAAAAAGATCTAATAATAATCGCAATGATTAAGGCATAAAAAATTGTTTTAACATTTTCAATTATAAAGTTTTTACTTATCATTATTTATTTTTTTGTAAAATTACGTAAGCTATAGAATATTTTTTTTCATCTGAAATTGATAGAAAGAAATTAAATGAAGAGGTTTTGAATTGATCTTTAACAATATTTTTTATCTTATTTGTAATTACAAAAGAAGGTTTGCCTAATTTATCATTAATAATTGATATATCTTTAAAGTTAAGATTGTCTCTAAAGCCAGTGCCAATTGATTTGGCTAAAGCTTCTTTAGCAGCAAATCTTTTTGCATAATAGGCTTTTTTATTTCTAATTTTTTTAGCAATAAGTATTTCTGAGTTAGAAAATATTCTTTTAATAAAATCTTTATTTTTTATTAATTTATTAAATCTTGTGATATCAACTATATCAACACCTATACCAAGTATTTTCATGGTTATTTACTTATTATTTTTCTAAAAGATTTAATCGTTTTTTTTAAACCATGAGTGACAGATTCACCAATTATAAAATGTCCAATATTGAATTCTGTAATTTCTTTAATTTTTGTTAATATTGCAGTTGTTTTATAGTCAAGACCGTGACCCGCATGGATTTCAAGACCAAAATTTTTACCAAACTTAGAACATTTTTTAATTTTTATTAGTTCTTTTTTATAGTCTTTATTCTTTTTAATTAAATCTGAAATTTTTCCAGTATGTATTTCAACACAATCAGCATTTAATTCTTTTGCACTTTGAATATCTTTTAAATTTGGATCTATAAATAGACTAGTTCTAATATTTGCTTTATTAAATAATGAAATTACTTTTTTAATTTTAGTTCTATTTTTATTTAAATTTAAACCACCTTCTGTAGTTATCTCTTTTCTTTTCTCTGGAACAATGCAAATATAATTGGGTTTATTTTTTAATGCTATCTTTACTATTTCATCATTTAAAGAAATTTCCAGGTTAGTAATTATTTTTTTATCTTTACAGATTTCTAAAACATCTTGATCATTTATGTGCCTTCTATCTTCTCTTAAATGTATTGTAACTGAATCTGCGCCACATTTGCTAACATGTTTTGCTATAAATAATGGATTTGGATGGTTTGAGCCTCTTGCATTTCTAATTGTTGCAACATGATCTATGTTTACACCCAATTTTTTCATTTTATAAATCTACTTCCTGGCACTGTTATGGGTGTATTTTTAAGAAATTCAGGAAGTTTATTTTTTTTAAAAGTTGGAACATCAATTTTCATATGAGAAATAATTTCTTTTTTTATTTTTAAAGATTTTTTTGTTGATCTATCAATAATGGTAGCAAAACCAACAAGTTTTGCTCCTGGTCTAGTAATTAGATTTACACATTCTAAACTGGATTTTCCTGTTGTTATAACATCTTCAATAATTAATACTTTAGAACCTTTTTTAATATTAAAGCCTCTTCTCAAAGTAAATTTACCGTTAACTCTCTCACAAAATATAGTTTCTTTTTTTAAAATTTTACCTATTTCATAACCAATAATTACCCCACCCATCGCTGGAGCTAAAATTAAATCTATATATTTAAATTTTTTTTTGATCTTTTGGGCCAATGATTTACAAATAGAATTAGCTAAATTTGGAAAACTTAACAGTTTCGCACATTGAATATATTTAGATGAATGCAGTCCAGAAGAAAGTACGAAATGTCCCTCAAGTAAAGCGTTAGTTTTTTTTAAAATATTTAAAGATTTTTTGTGTGAAAGCATTTCTTTTTTCCTCATGTCTTATGATTTTAAACTTAATATTCTTTTGTTTTAGTTCGCTAATAAAATTTGTAAAGTTTTTCAGGTCTCTAATTATCAAATGGAACTTAAAGTTAATATAATATTGTGTTTTTTCATGCATCTCAACATTAGATATGTTTAATCTGTGATTACCTAGTAATGTTGTAATTTCACCTAGTTTACCTGGCTGATCTGGTAAAGATATCCATAAAGTAGTGTTATATTTCTTTATTCTTTCTTCTTTTTGTTCACCTTTCGAATGCCAATATCTTCTTATTGCTGCTCTAGCTTTTCCTGTTTTAGTAACTGGTATCCAGTGAAGTGAAGGTGATTTATTTTTTGAAGTTATTATATTAACAACATCTCCATTATGAAGAATACTTTGTAGTTCACTATCATTTCCATTTATTTGACAGCTAATAGCATTATCACCAATTTTTGTGTGAACCGCATAAGCAAAATCAATTGGAGTTGCGCCCTTTGGCAATTTTATTACTGAACCTTTGGGTGTGAAGCAAAAAACATTTTCCTGAAACATTTGAAGTTTAGTATACTCATAGAAATGTTCAGGATTTTCATTTTTATCAATAATTTCTACTAAATCTGCTAACCAATCATATTCTTTCCAAGTAAGTGAGTTAAATTTTTCAGAAGATTTATATTTCCAGTGAGATGCAATACCTCTTTCAGCAAATTCATGCATTTCCATAGTTCTAATTTGAATTTCTATAGGTCTTTTATTTGGTCCAATTACAGCTGTGTGTAATGATTTATAGTGATTAATTTTTGGTGAAGAAATATAATCTTTAAATTTTCCAGGTATACAGTTCCAATGTTGGTGAAATATTCCAAGTGCTTGATAACAATCATGCTCACTAGGCAATATAACCCTAAAACCTATTATATCTGTAATTTGCTCAAGGGATATTCTTTTTTTTTGTACTTTTCTCCAAATTGAAAAAGGAGTTTTTTCTCTTCCAAAAATCTTAGCTTTAATGTCATGATCATTTAAAAGTTCTGTAATTTGTATAGAAATTGATTTAAAGTTATTTACTTTATCTTCACGAATTTCATCTAATCTTTTTTTGATAAGTTCTCTTGCTTTATTATTTAAAACTTTAAAAGATAAATCTTCCAATTCATCTCTTATTCTGTGCATGCCCATTCTATCAGCTAATGGTCCATAGATCTCCATAGTTTCCTTAGCAATTCTTTCTTTTTTTTCAATTTTGCTAATAGCATCAATCGTTCTCATATTATGTAAACGATCCGCAAGTTTTACTAATAAAACTCTAATATCTTTAGAGGTAGCTAAAATTAATTTTCTAAAATTCTCAGCTTTTGAACTAGAGTTTGCTTGATTTTCAAAAACAGAAATTTTGGTTACACCCTCAACTAAATCCGCAATTTCTTGTCCAAACTCTTTCTTGATATTTTCATATGTAGCATGTGTGTCTTCAATTGTGTCATGAAGTAATCCAGTAACAATTGTAGCGCTATCTAATTCTAAATCGCTAAGTATAGAAGCAACAGCTATTGGATGATTTGAATAGGGATCGCCTGATGCACGTTTTTGATTTTCATGCGCTTTAACAGCGTATTGGTATGCTTTATTTAATTTTTCAGGATTTAAAAACTTATTATAATTTTTGACTTTATTTATAAGTTCTTCAGAATTAAGCATAGGTTATTATAACACTAATTTATATTTGTTTAATAGATCTAAGGTTTTTTACTGACAAACTATAGACTAAATTAACAATATTTTTACCAGATTTTGGATCTTTCCACTTTTTATCTATTTCGAATAAAGGCAATAAAACAAAACTTCTCATTTTCATTCTAGGGTGTGGAATAAAAAGGTTTTCTTCAATAAAATTTAATACTTTTTTGTCATAATCAATAATGTCAATATCACATGTTCTTGGAGCATTCTTTTTGGTTTTTGATCTACCTAATTTTTTTTCTATTAATTTACAATATTTCAATAATTCAAGAGGGTTTAGTGTAGTTTTAACCTTAATGACTACATTTATATATTTTGGCAACAGTGGATCTGGCCATGAGTTAGATAGATAATATGATGAGGTTTTAACTATTTTTATTCTATTTTTTTCTAATTCAAATTTAGCTAAATTAATATTGTTAATTTTGTTACCTAGATTTGATCCGATTGCCAAATATGAATGTTTAACTCGATTTTCTAATATGTCTGGCTTTTTCACGATTCCAATCTCTGTTTTTTTTAGTAGCTCTTTTGTCAAATTGCTTTTTACCTTTTGCAACTGCTATCTCAATTTTAGCTCTGCCCTTTTTAAAATACATTTTTGTTGGAACAAGAGTTAGTCCATCTCTTTGCATTTTACCAATTAGTTTATTAATTTCTTTTCTATTTAATAATAATTTTCTTTCATCTGTGGGATTATGATTAGAATAACTTGCTTGTTTAAATGCTGAGATGTGTGAATTAATCAAAACAATTTCTCCACTTTTTTCAACAGCATAAGAGTCTGCTATATTTATTTTGCCTTCTCTAATTGATTTTATTTCAGAGCCTTTGAGAACAATTCCAGCTTCAATTAATTCCTCGAAAAAATAATTAAAACTTGCTTTTCTATTTAAGCAAATAATTTTTAAACCAGAATTGGTTTTTTTATTCATTAGAGTAATTTTGCAGATACTAGAGCTTTTTTTACAATATTTTTGGTTGTGTCAGTAACTTTAACCAATGGCAATCTTACATCGTCCTCACATAAGCCTAAAAGTTTAGCTGCATGCTTAACTGGACTTGGATTGCTTTCAACAAACATTGAGCTATGAACAGGTTGTAAAATTTTATCTAATTTAACAGCTTCAAGTTTACTTTCTGCATTATCTAACTTTGATGCCTTCTGAAAATCTGAGCATAACTTAGGTGCAATATTTGCAGTTACACTTATTGAACCAATACCACCTCTGTTATTAAACTCTAAAGCATTATCATCATTACCTGTAAGTTGAATAAAATCATTTCCCATCTTATCTTTTTGTTGGTTAACTCTTTCTAAATCACCTGTAGCGTCTTTAACGCCAACAATATTTTTCAATTCAAACAATCTAGCCATTGTATCAACAGACATATCGATTACAGATCTTCCAGGAATATTATAAATTATAATTGGTATTCCACATTTATCATTTATCGCTTTATAGTGTTGAAATAGTCCCTCTTGCGTAGGTTTATTGTAATAAGGTGTAACCACCAATGCCGCATCAGCACCTGCTTTTTCTGCATGCGTTGTGAGTGAAATTGCTTCTTCTGTAGAATTAGAACCGGTTCCAGCTATTACTATAGTTTTACCATTGCTCTCTTTAACGCATAAATCGATTACTTTTTGATGCTCATTATGACTTAAAGTTGGAGATTCACCCGTTGTACCTGCTGGTACCAATCCATTTGTGCCATTAGAAATTTGAAAATGTATAAGCTTAATATAAGCATCTATATCTAGCTCATTATTTTTAAACGGGGTGATTAAAGCAACATTTGATCCTTTGAACATAAATACTTATAACATAGTTTAAAGATTCATTTACTAAATTTATGGTTAAAAATACTTTATTTTTTATAAAATTATTTTTGTTATTATTGTCAATAATAAGCAATTCTTATGCTGCTGAAGTTACAATATTACCCTTAAAAAAACCTATATTAGATGAAAAAACAAAAAATGAAAAAATTTCCCAGAGTATAATAAAACCAAAATCTAAACCTACAAAAATTCAATTAAATAAAGATAAAGTTGCAAAAGTTGTTGATAAAAAGATTAATTATTCAATTCCAAAGAGCAAACCTTTAATAGTAAAAAAGATAAAACCCTCGGTTAAAAATACTTCTAAATATTATAGTCAAAAAGATTTCGCCATAGCAAAAAAATCTATTCAGGCAATGGAAAAAAGTCAGTGGTCATCAGCTTTGTCAATTTCTAAAAAAGCAAAAGACAAATCTATATATAATTTTGTTCAATGGAGACATTTATTAACTTCAGGAAATCAAGCAACTTTTTACGATTATTTAGTTTTTTTAAAGAATAATGATGACTATCCTCGAATAAACAGAATTAGATATTTAGCAGAAGAAAAACTTTCTACAGAAAAAATTTCACCCAAGAAAATCATTGATTGGTTTAATTCGAAGGAACCATTAAGCGGTTATGGTGAACTAATATTAGGAGAAAGTTTTATTCAAACTGGAAATATTGAAAAAGGAGTTTCATTGATAAAAAAAGGTTGGATCACAGCCAAACTTTCAAGATCTCAAATGAAAAAATTGAACAAAAAATATAAAAAATATCTTAATTCAACAGACTATGTAAAAAGGGCTGATTATTTAGCCTGGGAAAATAAATATTGGGATTTAAAAAGAATGCTTCCTTATCTGCCAAAAGATTATCAATTACTTTATACAGCTAGACAAATTTTAATGAGCAAATCTTACGGTGTAGACAATGCAATTAAAAATGTTCCACAAAAATTTAAAAATGATGCTGGTTTAAATCATGATCGACTTAAATGGAGAAGAAAAAGAGGAAGAATTGATAGCTCTCTAGAGATTATATTTTCAATTAAAAATGATAAAGATTATCTTGTGAGACCTGACAAATGGTGGGTTGAAAGAGCTATAATGACAAGAGCTCTAATTTATAAAGATAAATATGAAACAGCATACAAAGTTGCAAGTCAACATTCTCTTGATCCAGGTCCTGAATTTGCTGAAGCTGAATGGATAAGTGGATGGATTGCATTAAGTTTTTTAGATGATCCAATTTTAGCAATTGATCACTTCAATAATTTTTACCAAAATGTAAGTTATCCTATAAGTCTATCTAGAGGTGCATATTGGCTTGGTAGAGCTTATGAAAAAATTGGTGATAAAAAACAATCAGAAGATTGGTATAAGGAGGCAACTAAATATCTAACCACATACTACGGTCAATTAGCTTTTTTAAAAATTAGCCCCAATAAGAAATTTGAACTTGAAGAACAACAGATTGTTGAGGATGAATATAGAAAATATTTTAAAAAAAAAGAACTTGTTAAAATTAGTTATCTTTTAGATGAATTAGATAAAGATAAATATACTAAAAATATCTTAAGACATCTAGCAAATGATAATATTAAGAGTGGAAGTGAGGTTTTGGCTGCAGAACTTGCAACAAATATCTCAAGATATGATTTTGCTATACAAGTTTCAAAGATAGCCTCATATGAAAAGAGATTTCATAATACTTACAACTATCCAATAATAAGTGTGCCTCAATACGTGAATGGAAGAAAAATTCCTGAAACTGCTTTTATATTATCACTTATAAGACAAGAAAGTGAATTTGATATGAGGGCTAATAGTCATGTTGGTGCTCAAGGGTTGATGCAGCTAATGCCTTACACTGCAAAACTAGTTGCAAAACAAGCAAAGCTCCCGTACTCAAAGTCTCGGTTAACCTCTGACCCAGAATATAATATCAATTTAGGATCTCATTATATCGCAGGGTTAATACTTGATTATGATGGAGCTTACCCGTTTGCAACTGCAGCTTACAATGCTGGACCTAAAAGAGTTAAACACTGGAAAAAAATTAATAAAGATCCACAAAAAAAACAGATTGATTTTGTTGATTGGGTTGAATTAATTCCATTCAAGGAAACTAGGAATTATGTTCAGCGTGTAATGGAAAACTATAATGTTTACAGATACATTTTAGAAAAAAAACCAATAGAAATGAAAGATTTTTTTAAGGATCAACCACTATTCTAATGGCGGAAGAGGAGGGATTCGAACCCTCGGTACAAGTTTCCCCGCACGGTCATTTAGCAAACGACTGGTTTCAGCCTCTCACCCACTCTTCCACAGATTAACGATATAGCTGATTGTATTGAATATTCAATATTTATAAAGTAATTATTATTTATTATTATGAAAAACAACTATTCAATATTTTCTTTAGTTAAAAATGCTTTTTCCTACCATGAAAATTGGCAAAAGGCATGGAAAGACCCTGCTCCAAAAAAAGAGTACGATGCAATAATTATTGGAGGTGGTGGTCATGGTCTTGCAACAGCATATTATTTAGCAAAAAAACATAATATGAAAAATATTGCAGTTGTTGAAAAAGGATGGATTGGTGGTGGAAACACAGGAAGAAACACAACTATTATAAGATCAAATTATTTATGGGACGCAAGTGCTGGCCTTTATGATCATGCTTTAAAACTATGGGAAGGTCTTTCACAAGAAATAAATTATAACGTAATGTTTAGTCAAAGAGGTGTGATGAATCTGGCTCACAATCTTCAAGATATTAGAGATTTAAAAAGAAGAACTCATGCAAATAGATTAAATGGAATTGATGCTGTTTATTTAAGTACTGAAGAAGTTAAAAAATTTTGTCCAATCATAAACACTTCTCCTGACATACGTTATCCTGTATTAGGTGGAACATTACAAAGAAGAGCTGGGACAGCTAGACACGATGCTGTTGCGTGGGGTTATGCGCGTGGTGCAGATGAAATGGGTGTCGATATAATTCAAAATTGTGAAGTAAAAGGTATTAAAAGAAATGGTGATGAAGTTGAAGGTATAGAAACTTCAAAAGGATTTATTAAAGCTAAAAAAATTGGCGTAGTTGCTGCAGGTCACTCAAGCGTACTAGCAAATATGGCTGGTTTACGTTTGCCTTTGGAGAGCAAACCTCTTCAAGCTTTAGTGTCTGAGCCTGTTAAACCAATCATTGATACAGTTGTGATGTCTAATGCTGTACATGCTTATGTTAGCCAATCTGACAAGGGTGAACTTGTAATTGGTGCAGGTACAGACGATTATGTTTCGTATTCACAAAAAGGAAGTCATGATATTGTTGAAGGAACTTTAAACGCTATTTTAGAACTTTATCCCATTTTTAGTAGAATGCGTATGCTTAGACAATGGGGTGGTATTGTTGATATTTGTCCAGATGCAAGTCCCATAATAAGTAAGACTACTATAAAAGGTCTTTATTTTAACTGTGGTTGGGGCACTGGTGGATTTAAAGCAACACCTGGGTCAGGTGATCTATTTGCTCATACGATAGCTAATGATGAGCCTCATAAATTAAATGCTGCATTTAATCTAAACAGATTTGTTAGTGGGGATCTTGTAGATGAGCATGGTGCAGCGGCGGTAGCTCATTAATGTTTTTAATTACTTGTCCCTTTTGTGGAGAAAGAGAGCAAAGCGAGTTTAAAGCTGGTGGAGAAGCTCATATTGAAAGACCAAAACAACCTACAGAATTAAGTGATGATGAGTGGGCAGAATATCTCTTCATGAGAAAAAATATTAAAGGTGTACAATTTGAAAGATGGAACCATGCCCACGGATGTCGAAAATGGTTTAACATGGTACGTGACACTTCCAATGATGAAATAAAAGCCGTTTATAAAATGGGTGAAAAACCACCGTCAATTTAATTTTATATGCAAAAAAAGTTAAGAGTAAAAACTAGTAATTTTATTGATGAAACAACAAAGATTGCTTTTAAGTTCAATAATAAAACTTACTATGGATTTAAAGGAGATACATTAGCTTCAGCCCTCCTTTCAAATGATGTTCATTTAGTTGGAAGAAGTTTTAAATATCACAGACCAAGGGGAATAATGACAGCTGGGTCAGAAGAACCAAGCGCAATTGTTCAAGTTAATAAAAACACAGCATTCACAGAACCAAATGTCAGAGCGACTGAAGTTGAAATTTATGAAGGTCTAGAGGCTACAAGCCAAAATTGTTGGCCAAGTGTCAACTTTGATATAGGTGGCATAAATAATTTTATATCTCCCCTTCTACCTGCAGGATTTTATTATAAGACTTTTATGTGGCCTGCTAATTTTTGGGAAAAATATGAGTTTTTAATCAGACATTCGGCAGGACTAGGTAAATCACCAACTAAACCTGATCCGGATATTTATGAGCATAAATATATTCATTGTGACGTTCTTGTAATTGGTGCTGGCGTTGCGGGAATTTTAGCTGCAAAGACTGCTGCAAAAAATAATCTAAAAACATTATTGCTTGATGAAAAAAATGAACTTGGTGGTTCTACAATCTACCAAGATACAGATCATATTAAGATAAATAATCAAAATTCATCAATCTGGTTAGAGAATGAAATAAATGATTTAAAAAAAATTGATAATTTAAAAATTAAAACAAGAACTAGTGTGGCGGCTTATCATGGATATAATTATTTATTAGCAAGAGAAAATTTAACAGATCATCTTCCTCATTCAGATAAAAGAAATAAAGTAAGACAAAGATTATTAAAGATAAGAGCTAAAAAAGTTATTGTTGCAACAGGAGCATTAGAAAGACCATTAATATTTAATAACAATGATAGACCTGGCATTATGCTTGCATCAGCTGTTAAAAAATATGCTGATTATTATGGTGTAGCAACTGGTCAAAAAAATATCTTCTTTACTAATAATGACACAGCCTACGAGGCTGCGATTTCTTTAATAAAAAAAGGAATTAATGTAGATGCAATAATCGATATTAGAGAAAAATCTAACACAGAATTTACAAAAGAAGCTCAAAATCTAGGAGTTAAAATATATAACTCTTATACTGTAGTGGATACCGAGGGTTATAAAAGAATTAATAAGATTACAATAATGAAACTATCTAAAGATGGACAATCATTTAGCGGTTCGGATAAAATTATATTGGATTGTGATTGTTTGTCTATTGCAGGTGGATGGACACCAGCAGTACATCTTTTTACTCAATCAGGTGGTAAATTAAAATTTAGAGATAAAGATCAGGTTTTTATACCAAATAAATACCCTTCTGATCAAATAAGTATTGGATCTTGTAATGGTGATTTTGAAATTGATGATGTAATAACCAGCTCTGTAAAATCTATAAAAGAATTTTTAAATATAAACGAAACTGAATATGACAATTTAGAAATAAAATGTCCTAAAGATAAGGATTTTAGAAATATTTGGTTGCTTCCTTCTGATAAGATTTTAGGAAAGACCAAACCCTTTGTTGATTATCAAAATGATGCAACAGCAAAAGATATTAAACTTGCTCTAAGAGAGGGTTTCAGATCAATTGAGCATGTAAAAAGATATACAACAACAGGGATGGGTACCGATCAAGGCAAACTTGGTAATATGCATGCGCTTGGTATTATTGCAGAAACTGCAGGTGTAAAAATGGGTGAACTTGGAACGACAACTTTTAGGCCTCCCTACACTCCTTTAACATTTGGAACAATTGTTGGACGAAATGTTGGTGAATTTTTTGATACATTTAGAAGAACGCCTATGAACGATTGGCATATAGAAAATAAGGCTGAATTTGAAAACGTAGGTCAGTGGAAAAGAGCTTGGTACTATCCAAAAAATAATGAAACCATGCATGAAGCCGTACAAAGAGAAAGTAAAGCAGCAAGAGAGAGTGCAGGCATATTAGACGCTTCAACGCTTGGTAAAATTGATATTCAAGGAACAGACGCTTCTGAATTTTTAAATAGAGTTTACACAAATGCATGGTCAAAACTTGCTATTGGAAAATGTCGTTATGGTTTAATGCTCAATGAAGATGGTATGGTTTATGATGATGGTGTTACAACTAGACTAGATGAAAATCATTATATAATGACAACCACAACCGGGGGCGCAGCAAATGTACTTGGAAAATTAGAAGATTATCTTCAAACCGAATGGCCTGAACTAGATGTTTACCTATCATCGGTAACTGATCATTATGCAACAGCTAGTATCTGTGGACCAAATAGTAAAAAGATTTTAAAAAAATTAGCACCAGATCTTGATCTTTCTGATGAAAATTTTCCTCATATGTCATTCAAGAATGTCAAAATAGATAATATTAAATGTAGAATTATGCGTATTAGTTTTACGGGTGAACATAGTTATGAAATTAATATTCAAGCAAATTACGGTGAAGCTTTATGGAAAAAATGTATGGAGGCCGGTGAAGAGTTCAGCATTACACCTTATGGCACTGAGACGATGCACTTATTAAGAGCGGAAAAAGGATTTATTATTGTTGGTCAGGATACCGATGCAACGATGACACCTATAGACCTACAAATGGACTGGATTGTTAGTAAGAAAAAATATGACTTTATTGGAAAAAGATCTTTATATAGATCAGACACTATGAGAGAGGACCGTAAACAACTGGTTGGTCTATTAACAGATAATCCATCAGAGGTATTGGAAGAAGGTGCTCAGATAGTAGCTAATATAAATCAAAAACCAGTTGAAATGTTAGGTCATGTTACTTCAAGTTATTATAGTCCCAATCTAAATAAATCAATTGCACTAGCTGTAGTTAGAGGTGGAAAAAATATGCTTGGTCAAAAATTATTTATTCCAATGGAAAACAAAAATATTAACGTCACAATTGTTAATCCTGTTTTCTTTGACAAAGAAAATGAGAGGTTAAATGCTTAATTATAAAACATCTATTAAAGGTGATATCACTTATTCTGATTTAGAAATAAAGGAAATTAAACCTATAATGAAACTAATTGTAAGAGGCAAAACAAAAGAATTTATGACCGCAATTGGAAAAAATCTCAATATGCTTTTACCGACAGAAGCTAATACTTCTACTTCAACTGAAAAATTAACTGCTTTTTGGTTAAGCCCTGATGAATGGATGTTAACATCAAATGAAACTGTAAGTGAAGACAGTAATACTTACGAAGTTGAAGATGAGTTAATTAGAAATATATCAAAAATTAAATTAGGTGCAGTGACTGATGTAAGTGATCAATTTGTAATGCTAAATATTAAGGGTAGTAAGGTTTTTGATTTACTAGCAACAGGCTCGCCTTTTAACTTTAATAATTTTAAAACGAAAAAAGGTTTGGTTGTTCAAACGATTCTAGCTCATATTGATGTTATTATTCACCATAAAGAGATAAATAATGTGGATTTATTCATTAGGCGCTCTTTTTCCCAACATTTACACTCCTGGATGAGTGATAGTGCGTCAAGGTTATAACCTTACACACATTAATTTTCATATATATTTAGATTATGAAAAAAATACTCCTTGTGGTGCTATTAGCACTTTTACCCTTCTCACTTAACGCAGAATCTAAACTTGATCAGATTTTATCTTCTGGTGAATTAAAAGTTGGAACTACAGGTGACTGGGATCCAATGACTCTGAAAGATCCTGCTACAAATAAGTATAAAGGATTTGATATTGATGTAATGAGCGAACTAGCTAAAGATATGGGTGTTAAAATTAAATTTGTACCTACAGAATGGAAAACTATAGTTTCTGGAATTACTGCTGGAAGATATGATATTTCTACAAGTGTTACGAAAACACCAAAAAGAGCAGAAGTAGCTGGATTTACTGACACATATTATAAATATGGAACTGTACCATTGGTGCTTAAAAAGAATTTAAAAAAATATTCGACATGGGATTCATTGAACAACAGTAATGTTACTATTGCAACAACACTAGGAACTTCACAAGAAGAAAAAGCAAAGGAGTTTTTTCCAAAATCAAATCTAAGATCTGTTGAAGCGCCAGCAAGAGATTTTCAAGAAGTTTTAGCTGGAAGAGCAGATGGAAATATTACAAGCTCTACTGAGGCAAATAAATTAGTTATTACATATCCTGAGCTAGCTATTGTTCCTGATGGAGAAAAAAATCCTGCTTTTTTAGCTATGATGGTTAATAAAAATGATAAAGTTTGGAATGATTATGTAAATAAGTGGATTAAAGATAAAAAATCCTCTGGTTTCTTTGATAAACTTTTAGCAAAATATAATTTAAAAAGCTTATAAAGATTAGATAATATTCTTTAATCAATTATAATTTAAAAGTGAAAAATTTAATTTTTTTACTTTTATTTATAACTCTTACTTCTTGTAGTGGCCAAGAATTAGGCTGGTTTATTCTTTCACCCAATAATGTTGAAGGGTTAACAAATCTTAAATTTTTATTAAGTGGTTTAACTACAACAATTTATATTTCAGTAGTATCTATAATCATATCTGCAATATTAGGGTTTATTGTTGCAATTCCATCTTTAGCTAAAAATAGATTTTTAACATACATAAATGTTTGCTATGTAGAAATTGTAAGAGCTATACCCCTGCTTGTTTTAATTTTATGGATTTATTATGGACTTCCAATAATGACAGGAATAAGTTTTAGTCCCTTTGTATCTGGAATAATTGCACTTGCGATAAGTGAGAGTGCTTTTCAAGCAGAAATATTTAGAGCTGGTATAAACTCAATAAAAAAATCTCAGTGGGAAGCAGGGTCAACACTTGGATTAACTTTTTATCAAAGGTTAAGATTAGTCATCCTTCCTCAGGCAATTAAAAATATCTTACCTGCATTAGGCAATCAATTTGTATATGTATTAAAGATGTCTTCACTAGTTTCAATTATTGGTATTGGTGACTTAACAAGAAAGGCTAATGAATTAGTTGTGTCTACTTATAGACCATTAGAAATTTATACCTTCTTAATTTTAGAATATTTAGTTTTGATCTTAATTGTCTCATTTTTTGTAAGAAAGTTTGAAAATCGTCTCAAAAGAGATGGAAATAATTAATGAATAATTTAGAGACTTTAAATTAATAATAATCAAAACTTAATTTTGTCATAATTTTTAAAACGAAATTTATTTTCAAAATTTTGATGTATTTTTTTAACATCACTAATATATTCGCTTAATTTTTCTTTATCATATTTTATAAGAGCTATATCTTTATCTTCTGAGAAAATAATCCAGATTATCTGACCTGCTTTATAAAAATAATGTTCATTTCTAATAATTTCATTTGGAACAACTAGATTGTTTTTATCTATTATAGATTTAATTTTTGTTTTTCTTAGATCTAAACGAAGATGGTTACCCCAGCCATCTTTTAAATTAGGTTCATAAATTCTATTTTCATTATTTGATATTTTTGCAGAAACACAATTGATATATAATTCGTTATTATCTGTAACTTTTTGAAGAAAGTTTTTTTTTGAGTTGTTGCGTCCGACTTCAGGACCTGATTTATAAAAAATATCTTTAACTACCATTCTAAATCGACTTTCAAATTGTCCCTGATTGTCGAAAATGAATGTCTCTAAAGTTTTAGTAATTTTCTTATTTTTAGATTGTATGTAGATATAATTTTTGTAAGAAAACTCTTCAACATTGGCTGCAATTTTTTTTATATGAGTCTTAGTATCCTGATCTAAAAAATTTATTTCATTACCTAAAAATTTAATTTCTTTATTTTTCTCAGCGTAAGAGTTTCCACTCAACAACAAAACCAGTATCACAATCCCTAAAATTTTTTTCATAAAATAAATGCTAGCATAAAATCAGAACACAGTATGCAATCAAGTTTTTAAATTTTCTATATTAGGTTCCAATAACTTTGTTCCGAAATAAATATTATAGAAGCACAGTCTGGTCACCCAGCAACAGAATACTCTCTTTTAAGTTTAATTTTTATTAGATTTTCTGTAATCCCAAGGATAATTAAACTCCATCGACCACATACCAATTTTATTAATTCTTGCATAATCTTCATCAGGTACAAATTTTTTTGAATACCTTCTGTAGGCAAATGCATAGCCACTTCTAACTAAATAGCTTGATAGGCTTTCATTATTAACAAAACATTCTGCTAGTGTTCTTTTGTATCGATCTTTTCCTTCACTAATACACTTAACAGTATAATTTCCTATTTTATCAATAAGTATTTGCCTTGCGGTAACTCCACAGGGATCACTAACACCTGCCTTCACACATGTTTGTTTTAATTCTGGAGTATCAATACCAGTAAATCTGATCTTTTCTCCATTAAGATGAATTGTATCTCCATCAACTATTTTAATAATTTGAGACTTAACTTGATTGTATGTTAAAAAAAATATTATTAAACTTATACTAATAAGTAAAATGGCTTTTCTTTTGTTTAAAAACATTATTTAAAAAATATCCAATAAATATAATTACTGCAATACCCATAAACCAGTTTGTTGCCATGATTGTATAAAAAATGTCTGCATAATCACCACCTCTAATATTAATTACATACCATAAAGACAAAAACGGAAAAGCTGTTAATCTCAAAATACTAAGGTAGAGACTAAAAATTGGTTTTTTTAGAGCCTGAAATACTGCTGTGGTAATAAAAAATACAGGATAAATTGGTGCAATTAAAGCAGCAATTTTTAGATAAATGGCTCCATGATAAATGGCTTCTTGGTTTTCTGTGAATAAAGAAACAAAGAATTCTGCTCCAAAAAACAAAATTACACCTGCAGCAGCCATAAAAGAACATCCAAAGGTTAAAGCTTTGGTATAAAGTTCACGAATACGATTGTACTTTTTTGCACCAAAGTTTTGTCCACCAATTGAAAGGACGGCTGTATTTAATCCAATTACAGGAAGTAAAAAAACTTGTTCTACTCTTAAAGCCGCACCATAACCAGCAGTTGCAAGATCTCCAAACTGTCCAATAAAATACAATATATTAAAGATACCCACACCAATAAAAAGCATACTAATCATAATTGGAGTAGCTTGCATGAACAATTCTCTTAGAAGAATAAACTTAGGTATAAAACAATTTATTGATAAATATTTTTTTAATTTACAAGAATTGATTTTGTAAGCTAAATAAATAGTTCCAATTGTTTGAGATATGACAGTTGCAATAGCAAGTCCCCCTATTCCAAATGCAGGGATAATTCCATATCCCCAAATAAACAAAGGGTTTAAAAAAATGTTTAAAAAGAAACTAAAAATAAGTACATTTCTGTAACTCTTTGTATCACCCTGCGCATTCAAAGCTCCATTTAAAGAGATTTGAATCATCACAATAAACGTTCCATAAAAAATGATATCTAAATACTCTCTAGTTAAAGCAATACCTGTTGCATCAGATCCCATAACGCTCAAAAGAAAATCAGCAGCGTTTAGTCCAAATAAAGTTACAACAATTGAAGTAACTAATGCAAAAATTATTGATTGAGCAATAAATAATGAAGCTTTATTTATTTTTTTTTCACCTAAAAGATTACCAATACATGAATTTGTTGCAGCCCCAATACCAACACCAACGGCAATAATTACAAAATATATTGGAAATGATTTAGCTATAGCACTTATAGCTTCAGCAGAAATTCTTCCTGCAAACCATGTATCAACTAAATTATAGAAAGTTTGAAATAAAGAACCTACACTAGCAGGTATCGTTACTTTTTGAAGTAGTGACCAAATTGGATCTTTTGTTAAGTTAATAGCTTTAGACAAATGATTTTCCTATTTAAATTCTTTTTGGAATTTATGCTTTGAACCAGCCTTTTTAGCAAGGTTTATTTGACTTTGTCTCATTCTAAATCTTTCTTTCTGAACGATTGTCAAACTATCATGACAATTTGGGCAAGAAACACCTTCTTCATACTTTTTAGACTTTTTATCTTTTGGAGAGACAGGTTTTCTACATCCACTACACATTGAATAACTGCCAACCTTTAATCCATGTTTAACACTAATTCGGTTATCAAAAACAAAGCATTCACCATTCCATAGACTTTCTTTTTTTTTAATATTTTTTAAATAATTTAAAATTCCACCTTTTAGCTGATAAACATTTTTAAAACCTTTTT